>ENA-ORNT01000393-ORNT01000393.1-human-gut-metagenome-genome-assembly--contig:-NODE-393-length-32485-cov-3.485846_pt1 | contig 32485 bp, 28 predicted proteins | sample MGYA00242120_ERZ509032 | MGnify/ENA primary metagenome ERZ509032 (study PRJEB26280, sample SAMEA2338729) | human gut metagenome | biome: human gut; feature: human-associated habitat; material: faeces...
GGCAGTCATAAAGCCATCTACATCGGTCCAAATCTCCAAAGCCTCGGCATCGAGTGCGGCGGTGAAGTCGCTGCCGCCACGGCCCAGATTGGTCTTTTTGCCGTCGGTCGAGTCTTCGGCGATGAAGCCCTGAGTGACGTGCACTTGCTCCAGTCTGCCGGCAAACTCCTTGGTGATCAGTTCGAATGAGGCGTTGTCGAGAATACGCTCGTAGTCCACATCTTTCGTTTTGATGAAGTTGGGGGCATAGTGTGGCACGGCACCATCGATCATGCTGGCAACGATAGCCGACGACATGATTTCGCCGTGGCTCACGATAGCGTCGCGCAACTGCTCCTTGTAGGCAGGTGGCAGCTGATTGTTGGCGTAGAGCATAGCGTAGTAGCTATACAGCCCCTCGCTGATGAAGCCCTCAATCACGGTTTTGCACTGCGCCTGTCGGTCATCAGGCACCACCGCGTCGATTACGCTCATGTGGCGCGCCTTCACCTGCTCCAGAATGGATTCCCATTCGTCGCTGTGCGCTTCTGCCAAATCTGCCATTTGAATCAATTGGTTTGTGACACCGCCCAAAGCCGATACCACTACGATAACCTGGCCTTTGCAAGCAGTCACTATCTGTTTTACATTCGTAAGGCTTTCAGCGGTTCCTACCGATGTGCCTCCAAATTTTAATACTTTCATTTGTTGCTATTTATCAGAATATAAATGTGTGATATATTATAACGCAAAAATCGGTAAAAAATTATGCGATTTTGCGGTTTTGGGCTGTTTTGAAAACATACAGCCTACAAAAATAATGCCAATTTTTCGTATGTGCAACTGTGTGCGTCAGGTGGTATCGACTTTTCGCATATAAACCTTTGGCGAACAGCCATTGATGTTCTTGAAATTGCGGTAAAAAGAATTTAGCGATGCGAATCCCGAATCGTAGGCGATGTCGGTGACAGGCATTTCGGGCTGCGTGGTGATAAGGCGTGTGGCGTATTCGATTCGCTTCTTGTTGATATAGTCGGAAAACGAGGTTTGCAGCACATAATTGAAGGCTTGGGAGATATACACACGGTTGGTGCACAGTTGCGTAGCCAAGTCCGACACTTTGAGGTTGGGCTGGAGGAACAGCTGCTTTTCCTCAATCACTTTTTCGATGTGCTTCGCCAAATCCTCCGCCAGCGCCTTGTCGCGCTCGTATGGCATGGACTGTGGCGCAGAGTCTTGATCCTGCTCTTCAAGTTCCTCGTTCATGCTCTCGAAAGTGAACGACTGGCGCAATCCCAACAGCCCCAATATGAATATGAGCACCGAAAACACGACAGACGGCAGCGTGAGCGCCCAGAAAGTGGAGTCGAAATGGTAGCGCCCCACAATGTTGAAGGCAAACGATGCCACCGAGGTGAAGAAAAACAGATACAGGAATATTTTGAACGAAATCAGTGTTTTTCCCTCCAAATTGGAATACACCGACTTGATGTGGCGGTCGTATTTCACAAGCAGATTCATGCCAGCCACTACCACATAAATCACGATGATGGCGAAGCTTATTTTAATCACCAAGTGGGCGATGGCCATGTGGTGGACAATGCCGGTGAAGTCGAAGAATTGCTCATAGTAGAGGCATCGGGTGATAAACTCGGCGGTCTCGTCGGCACTCATCAGGGCGTACATCACCCCCACAGTCACACTCAAAAACACCGCAGGGAGCAACAGCAGCCACGATCGGCGCAGATGCTGACTGGTGGAAGTGAGCGAAACCAGAAATATGTAGAATAGGGGATAACTTGCCAGCACGCCAAACGAGTAGAAAGTGTCGCTCACAGGAATCTCGCTGTGCATTTCGTTGAAAAACACACAGTGCGCGTAAAACATCAGAGCGGTGACAACCATAAACAAGGATAGCACGAGCTTGCTTCGGTTGTATTTCTCAATTTGGGTGCACAGGAGTAGTATTGCCCAAAATCCGCTCACAAACATCGGCAGTGAGGAGAAAATCAGTCGTACCATTATAACAAATTCTATTTTGTAAAAATACTAAAAATTGTGGAGATTTCCTAATGGGCGTGCGTCCAAGTTTGTCCATTTTCGATTTGTGGGCAGATTTGTTGCGTAGGTCGGCGGTAAATAGTAATTTTGGGTTGATTATGGAAGAAATCAGTATCGACATTTTCAATTTGCTCGACAAGCAACCGGAGCCGGCGCGCGGCAATGTGCTGCTGGCGAAACCCACCGTTGACGATGCTTGCTTCAAGCGCTCGGTGATATTGCTCGTTGACCACGACAGCGAGGGTTCGATGGGTGTGATAGTGAATAGGCTGACCGACTACACTTTAGCCGACGTGATTGAAGGTCCCGACTATTTTCAGGAAATACCGCTTTATATGGGCGGACCGGTGGGGCTCAACCAGATGTTTTTCCTTCACACATTAGGTCCCGACGTGATTCCCAACTGCATACAGGTGGCACGTGGGCTGTATTTCGGCGGCGACTATGAGGCGGTGAAGCGCTATGTGGCGTGTGGCGAGCCTGTGGAGGGGAAAATGAAGTTTATCGTGGGCTATTCAGGTTGGGAGAAAGGGCAGTTGGCTGACGAGATTTCGCGATTCGACTGGGTGATACAGAAGCACATCGACGAGGCATTGATCATGGGCGACCAAGAAGCCGACGATATGTGGAAAGCGGCTGTGGAGAGTTTCGGAGAAAAATACCGCACATGGAACAACTGGCCCACCAATCCCAGCGACAATTAATTGTAATATATCAAATTTGGATTAATAGATTTTTTGGAGGAGTACCACGTTGTGGTATTCCTTTCCTATTTTTATCCAACTTTGCAAGATGCCCACTTCCTCGAATCCGGCATGGCGAACCATGGCTATGCTGGCGGCGTTGTCTTCAGGCACGTACACATACAACTGGCGCAAGCCGATGCCCTGGGCGGCGTAGGCGTTCACTATCTTCATCGTTTCGGCAGAAAGCCCTTGCCCCTGGTGTTCCTTGCAGATATACACACCCAGTTCGGCACGATTGTGAATGGGGTTGAAGTTGAGGAAATCCACCGTGCCCACGGTTTCGCCTGTGGCAGTGAGCGTGACCATAAGGCGGAGCTGCTTGTTGGCGTAGATGTCGTTGGCGCAGTTGGCGATGTAGAGCATCAGCGCCTCACGCGAATAGGGTGCCACGGTATCGCTCACCGTCCACAGCGAGGTGTCGTTTTCCCACTTGTAGATGAGGTCGATGTCGGAGGGCTCCATCGCCCGAAGCGTAATTTTATCGTTGCTGAGCAGGTTTGCCATTTGCGTCAATTCATTTTTGGGGTAATCACAATGCCGCTTTCATTGGCGTAGATGTGAAAAAAGCGGTCTTTGGAGTGGTTGGCGGCGATGGTGCCCACGATTTGCTCATAGCTGTGCGAGGCATCGTCGATAAGCACATTTGCCGCACCCGATTCGGGAATCTTGGTAGCGTAATCCTTGATTCCCACAGCCTTTGCCACCGCATCGGGCTTGCTGCTGAGAATCACCCAGCTGGCACGGTCTTCAATCGGAGTGCTACTTTTGCCGAAAAGGCGGCTAAAAAGGCGGCGAGCCACAGCCAGTCCCTGACGCACCAGCACACCGAGTTTGATGAAAGGATAAACCACGGCGCGGAAGCGAGGGAAGTGCTTGCGGTAGAAGATGAGCATCGCCTCGTAGAACACCTTCACATAGCGCATCGAGTCTTTTTTGGTGCTTTCGCCCTTGTAGTGGAGCATGTTCACAGGCAAGTACCAGTTTTGGTAGCCCTCTTTCACCATGCGGTAGGAGAGGTCGATGTCTTCGCCATACATGAAGAAATCTTCGTCAAACCCTCCAATCTTCTGAAGCAAATCGGTGCGGCAGAACATGTAGGCACCAGCCAAAATGTCGATGGCGTGGGGCTGAAACTCGTCGAGATAGCGAAGGTGGTATTTAGCGAAAGCCCGTGAGTAGGGGAATAACTTGGAAAGCCCGAAAATCTTGCAGAACGATACCCACGGAGTGGGGAAGGCGCGCTTTGATTCGGGTAGGAATTGGCCGTTGCCATCAATCATGTGCAGCCCGATAGCACCGCAGTGGGGGTGCTGCGCCATCCATTCGAGAGGCTTTTGCAGACATTCGTGGGTGATGATGGTGTCGGGGTTGAGAATGAGCGTGTAGGTGCCTTTCGCCTGCATAATGGCTTGGTTGTTGGCGCGTGCAAACCCCACATTCTCCTTGTTCTCAATAAAGGTGACACCGGGGAATTTCGGCTTAACGTATGGCATGGTGTCGTCGGCGGAATTGTTGTCAACCACGATGATTTCGCCCGACAATCCCTTGAGCGCTTCCTGGGCTGAACGGATGGTCTGCTCAAGGAAGTGCTTCACACGAAAACTCACTATGACGATTGTTATGTCCAAAATTCAGCGATTTTTTATCTGAAAATCATACAAATTTACGAAATTTTTTGTGCATTTCACTAAAAGCACTAATTTTACTGCGTAAAAATAAAAAAATAGCAATTACAACTATCAAAACAACCGCATAAATGGGACTTGTAATAGGTATTGATGTGGGCGGAAGCACCACCAAGATTATTGGATTGGACAACGGCGTGGTTCAATCGCCGATGTATATCACCGCTGCCGACCCCATCACTTCGCTTTTTGGAGCATTTGGCAAATACGTTTACGACAACAGCATTTCGCTTTCAGATATTGAGCATGTGATGCTCACCGGCGTGGGCGCATCGGGCGTGACCACTCCGATTTACGGACTTCCCACGAGCCGCGCAGGCGAATTTGAATGTGATGGCTTGGGCGCGAAGTTTGCCGTCGATATCGATCCGCTGATGGTGGTGTCGATGGGCACAGGCACCACGCTGGTGCAGGTGAATGGCGACGTGATTAGTCACGCTGGCGGTATCAGTATGGGCGGCGGCACCATGCAAGGACTGTCGCGACTGCTGCTCAATGTGCGCAATATTCCCAACCTGATTGAAATGGCGTCGCACGGCGATTTGTCGAAAGTGAACCTCCAAATCAAGGACATCAGCAAGGATGTGCTTGAAGGATTGCCCATGCACGCCACCGCATCGCTTTTCGGTAAGGCGGTGAACAATCAGGTGTCGAACGAAGACGTGGCGAAGGGCATCATCGTGATGGTGCTCGAAACCATCGGCTCGGCTGCTGTGCTCTCCACCCTCAATAGCGGCATCAAGGATTTCTGCATGATTGGCAACCTCACCCGCATGGAAGAGTGCCGCGAGGTGTTCTCCGTGATGGAAGACCTCTACGGCGTGCGTTTCCACATCCCCGAAAACGCCGTGTTCCTCACCGCCCTCGGAGCCGCCCTCGCCTACACCAAAAACAAATTCCAACCTTTGTAAAACTTCACTTGGGATGATAAAAAATTGCAGATTTAGAAACTCATAAAAATAGGGAGTCTAAATCTGCGATTATACTGTTTGTCTGCGAGTGTTTATTTAGTGTCAGTTTTGCCGTTGACACTCAAAATGCGTGCTTCTCCTTGTCCTGGTAGTGGCTGAAAAATCACCACCTCAACAGTTCTCTTGTTTTCGTTGATGCACTCATACTTATAGTTTGTTCCAGCCACAACTTGGCGTGAAACTTTTATGGGTTTAAGCTGTAAATCGCTGTGCGATTGCATCACTGTTTTAAAGAGAGAAAACTCCTCGTCGGTAATGGTTGTGCTTTTGTCGTATGCGCCAACTAATGTGTCAGCTTGTGTTAAAACTTTGTTACTGGAGCATGAAGCCATAAAAAGTACAATGCTCATCAATACTGTTGTTTTTAATTTTGTCATCATTATTTCTCGTTTTTTTTAGTTTGAGTAAGATATTGCCTATTATTTGCCTATGGTATATCTGACACCAATATTTAGGTTGAAATTGAAAGGCTTTTCCTTATAGATCGTTTGAAGGTGAGAGTTGTCGTCGAAATAGTAGCTAATACCTGGTTCGGCATAGATTCCAACGTGTTCAAGCACATTCAATTGTAAGCCGGCTGCTAAATTGATTGACACTTGAATAGGTTTACTGTCAACATCAAGGGTCTCTGCCTTTTTCTGAGTGCTATTGATGGTGTATTTCTTAACAGTTGTTCCCGAAATACATTTCTCGGTGAGCACACCAGCCACTCCGTACATACTTATTCGCTTGAATGATAATATATTATATTTAACATCAACAGGGATTCCTATATAATTGAGCTTTTGCTCACCTGTGTAAAAGTTTTCTTTCGAACCTTCTCTCATATCTGATGATAGGCGCGTATATGTTAGTCCGCTTCCGATGCTTAATTTGGAATTAACAGCATAAGCCAAATTCAACCCTATGCGTACGGGAAGCTTATGCGCATATTTTGTTGTCACTTCCTTGCCTTTATTAAAAAGGTTGATGCCAAGCATAGGGTTGTCGGCCCAATCAGCTCCTTCGGGACCAGCAGTTACTGTGTATTCACCAATCGACGTTGTGGTTTTTGATGCACCGACAGCCCCCATTGCGCATGTGCTTATTGACCATCGTGATGGGACTGTGGAGTGCGAATGATTCGTTCTCTCACCATTGTAGGCCACATAGCCGTCAAAAAGATTTTCACGCTTACTGTAATTTTCCTTTTCTTTGTCTTTATACCTATTTTCGTTGGAGGGTTGTTGATTGTCAGCTGTTTGTGCCTTTTTAATTTCGCTGTTTTTTTCTGCGTGATTGCCGATTGAGGCATCTTCGGTGGAAGCTGTGTTGGCAGAGTGTTGCGAATGTGTTGCAATATGTGGGCAAGAAGTGATGTTTGCATCAAATTCGCAACTATTTGATTGTGCGTTTTGAGCCAAGAGATTGCTGCTCTCATCAGTTTTATGGTTGCCGTGTTCAGCAAGATGTATTATTTGTTTGTTTGTACGCGCTCCCGTAAATTTTAGAGTGCTGCTCTCTTTGTTGCCTATGATATTTAGTACGGCATATCCCAGTAGTAGCACAATGCTTGCTGCCACAACCGCCCTTGTGGCTGTGCGCCATGTCTTATTGAAGAAAGGTTGGGGGTGAGGCACTTGGCGCTCGCCCTTCATTTCTGCCATTTTTTTACTGACGTCTTCCCAAAGACCTTTAGGCTCTTGTATTTCGTAGTCGCTCATACGATCGTGTATGTTGTTTTGCCAGTTCTTTTTCATATCAAATGGAATTAATGGATTGATATTGTGTGAGCTTTTTTGCCAGCAAAGCCTTTGCCTTATGCAACTGTGATGCGGAAGTGTTTTCTGTGATTCCAAGCAGTTGGGCTATATCTTTGTGGTTTTTGTTGTCAATAACGTAGAGATTGAATACGGTGCGGTAGCCATCAGGCAACTCTCGAATGAACTGATGTATCGTTTCGGTAGGAATGTTTTCGGTATTGATGTCGTCATCGTTTGTGATATCAATATTAGGAGAATCGATATCCACAAAGTTGTATTGCTGATTGCTACAGACAAACTTCAATGTCTCATTTAGCGTTATCTTTGTCATCCATGCTTTTAATGAACCTTCACCACGGAACTTGAAGCTGTTTAGAGAAGAGAAAATCTTTATAAATGCCTCTTGTAACACATCTTTGATATCATCATCGGATATGATGTAGCGAGAGCATAATGCCGAAAGGTATCGCACATACTTACGGTAAATCCATTCGTTGGCGGCAGGGTCGCCAACGATGGCCTTTTTGAGCCAGTGCTCTTCTTCTGTTTTCTCTCTTCTAAATGTTGTTCTGAGCATAATTTGGTCTTAACGCAGAGAACCAACGATGGGCAAAAGCCTAAACCATGTTGGGTATAAGCTATTGCACCATCAATTGGGAGGAATGCTTATTTTGAGACTCCAACAGCTACCGTTGCAGTCTTTTTGTTCTTGTCTGTAATGGTGACAGTCGTTTTACCTGCTGCTACACCTTTAATAGTAATCTTTCCGCTGGAGATAGATGCTGTGGCAATTTTAGTGTTTGCGCTTACTACTGTATATGGAATAGCACCACCGCTGACAGCTACTACGCATTCTTGTCCTACACTGATACTAACCGAAGTCTTGTCAACCACAATTCCTTTATCTACAATGACATTGAAGCTGTTTGACGCATTCTTAGAGTCGGTTACAGTTACTGTGGCTTTTCCTGTTGCAATACCGCTTACGGTTATTTTTGACTTGTTCACTGTTACCTTAGCAACATTTTCGTTGCTTGATTTGGCGGTGTAGGTTCCGGTGCCACCAGAAACTGTTACGTTTTGTGAATTGCCAACCGCTATTGCCACCGCAGAGGGGTTGAACTTGATGGTGGATAGCTTATTGTCGTCGGTGCAGGAGGTGAATGTCATTGCGAATACAGCACAGACAATTAATGTTGCAAATTTAAATAATTTAATTGTGTTCATTTCTTTTTTCTGTTTTTTTATGTTCTACTTGTGCTCTATGAAATAATGATGCGTCCACCTTTAATCAGAGTGCAATTATAAATGTGGTAGAGTACTCTTAATATTTTTTGTTGCAGATGTTATTCACTTTTGCGTTCACCTATTTTATGATATAAGGCGAGACAAAGAGCGTATTTGATTGTCGGATGTAGTGGATATTGCAGGGTGCATTCTTAGTTTGAACTCAGCAGTCTTTTTGCCTGTGAATGATGTCCAGTTGATTTTGATTTTAACTTCTTTTGTGTGATTTTTCCACAGAGGATTGAGGTCGAAAGCTATGAGTGCATCTGCTAAATAGCCTTTGCAGTCGCCATTAGCGTTGTGCTTAAGGTCAAACTCATAGGAGTTGTCTGCGTTTACGCCACTTACAAGATTGATTGTGTGTTTGATGTGTCCTCCCCACAAAGTGCGTATGCGTAGCGTGAGGAATCCGTCTTCCGCCACAGTAACCCAGTCGCGAACAATTTCTATTGGGTCGTTGCCGAAAACCTTGTTGTCATCTTTGCCTAATGTGGCAACGGGTTGTTTGGTTCGGATACTGTCAATCCAATTCACAAACACATTGTGGGGTGACTTTGTGGCTGGAGATTCTACTGTGTAATTGACAAGTGCCCGCACATTTTTTTCTCCAAATGGTGATTCTTTCATGTTGGTGGGCACAAGTGAAGTTGAATCGTCGAGTTGCATAATAAATCCTTCAGAACCATTTGGATAAACTGTTACGAGAGCTGTGGGGCGTTTTACAATCTCATAGTTGTCGTCGTTGTTGCACGAGCTAAAAGTGAGCGTACAGGCAATAAGTCCTATCGTCAAAAATAAATTCATCGTAGTTTTCATATTGTTATTTTTTTATGTTTCTGCCCATTAAATCAGGGCATCGCTCAAATCTTGCCTGAGAACAGTGTTTTTTTCTGCTTTTTTAGATTCTTTAAGAGTTGGTTGAGGTTTAAAATGTTGATAAACAATTAGATGCTTGTTTGCTTAAAATGGCTTAAATCTGTATCAAAATAATAAATTTAAGGCAGGTTGTTTTGCTTTAGTAGTTGAGGCCGAAAGCCCAGAGGGGGATGATGTTGGCGTAGCCAAATTCTATATCGTCTTTTACGATATAGAATTTGGCTGCGGTTTCAATTTGCTTTTGTCCCTTTTTCTTTCCTCCGATTTCAAATGTGGTTCCGTCTATTTCAAAGTCGGAAATCTTGCTGCACACCACATTGTGGTTCACTCGCATTTGATTCATGAAGAAAGTTTCCCTTAAATTGCCAATATTGGCTTGTTCGGGAGCCAATGCGTAGATAAGGTTTGTGTTGTCGAGATACACCTTTTCCACTTTCCCAAGTCCACGAACGCCACTGGTGTTGTAGCGTAGTTGGGCTATAATTCCTGCTCGCTCCATATAATAGAGGTGGTTAGGAATGTCGTTTCGACTAAGATTAGTGACATCAGCGAGTTTCTGATACACGGGTTTGAATGGCGTGCTTTTCGCTATCACCATCAGCAGCTGTTTCAACTTTCGCCCAGCCGACACGCTGATATTTGCAAAATTAGGAATATCGGTTTCCATAGTTTGCGTGATAACCTGATTGAGTTCGATGTCGAAATCCACGTCTTTAGCAAAGGGGTAATAGCCTTGTTGCAGATAGTCTTTGAAAAGGGGGAGAGGGTGTGCCACTCCAGGAATTGTGGCTTTGTGGGTGAGGATGTCGCTCAACGAGAATACTGGCACTTCAATGCCATGGAAAAATGCGAGATATTCCCTGAACGACAGTCCTTGCATTTCATAGATGGGCACACGCCTGCTGAGGTCTGCCATGCCTTGGTAAATGTCGAGAATAGATGAACCGGAAATCACCACTTGCATATCGCTGTAAGTGTCGATGATTTCTTTCAATTCGCGCGACCATTCTGGGTACTTGTGTATTTCGTCGATAAACAGGTGCTTGCCATTCATTTTCGAGAATTGGTCAGCCACCTCAAGCAAGGTGTGGGTGGCAAAATACAGTTGGTCGGCTGATATGTACAGCGTTTCCGAAGCGTTGAGGTTCTGCTTGATGTATTGCAGAAGCATGGTGGATTTGCCCACACCGCGAGGTCCTACCAATCCGAGTGCGTGGCTATTCCAATGAATTTCGTTGTATTTGTAGCGAAGAAAATCGGTTGAGGTTTCTTCGAGTTTGCGCTTGAAAAAACTGAATAATCTGTCCATACCATTTTATATTTGTGCAAATATACTAAAATTGCACTGAAAAAGTGCAGAAAATGGCGAAAATTGCACTAAAAAAATGCAGCTTTTGGCGAAAACTGCATTTTTACGGTGCAATTTGGCGATTTTTGAATGGGTATTATAGCATGTAGGGATATGTCTTTGGCATGTTTCGGGTGGTAAGCGTCAATATGTCAGTGTTTTGGAAACATGCCGAAGGCATGTCCCTACGTTATGGCGTTATCGTTTTTTGTAATTTTCTTTGCTCCTTCCCTTTATGGTTGGGGGAAATCGGATTGGTCTTGTGGGGCTTGCTCCTGCTGCTGTTGGGCTTTTTGGGCGGCGAGTTTCTTTTTGTAGTCTTCGAGGTATTTGCGTAGGCGCTTTTTGCGCTCACGCTCTTTTTTTGCTTTGCGTGCCTCGAAGGTTTCACGCTGATATTCAAGGAAATTATCTGCCATGTTCGGTAGTATGAAATGTCAAAAACCAGTGTATAAAATCAAAACAAACTTATGATTTGTGGAAGGTGTCGCTGAAGAGGGTGCGGTTGAGGATGGAGCGGCCGAGGGTCAGTTCGTCGGTGTATTCGATTTCGTTGCCCACGCTCACGCCTCGCGCCAGCATCGTGATTTTCACATCGGGGTAGGGGGCAAGACGGCGGAAGATGTAAAAGTTGGTGGTGTCGCCCTCCATTGTGGCACTCAACGCCAATATCACCTCTTTCACCTCGCCCGATTTCACACGCTCTTCAAGCGATTCAATCTCGATGTCTTGCGGTCCGATGCCGTCCATCGGCGAGATAAGTCCGCCCAGCACATGATACAAGCCGTGGTGCTGATGCGTGTTTTCGATGCTCATCACATCTTTCACATTCTCCACCACGCAGATGGTGGAAGCGTCACGCAACTGGTCGGCGCAGATGGGGCAAACCTCGGTTTCGCTGATGTTGTGGCACACTTTGCAGTATTGAATTTCTTCCCTGAGTTTGATGATGGCTTCGCCAAACTGGCGTGCGTTCTGCTTGTCTTGCTTCAGCAGATGCAACACAAGGCGCAGCGCCGTTTTGCGACCGATGCCAGGGAGTTTGGCAAATTCGCTCACAGCGTTTTCCAGCAAAGAAGATGCAAATTCTTGTTCCATATTCATTAATAATGTGGTCAGGAATTATTTGCACAGTGCTTCGGCAAGCGCATCGAAAGCAGCCTCGTCGGAGGGCTTGTAAGCCGAGCGGATAGTCACCACAGGCTCCACGAGCGTGATATTCTTCATTTCGCTCAAAGTGGCCTTGATGGTCTTGGCTGCCGTAGGAGCCCAAGTGCCGTTTTCCACGATAGCCACCTTGCGGTTCTGGAAATTCTTGTGCTTCAAGCGCGAGAGGAATGATTCCATAGGGGTGAACACGCCGCCATCGTAGCTCGAAGCGGCAAGCAGCAGACGGTCGTAGCGGAACGCGTCTTCCACCGCCTCGGCAATGTCGTCGCGGGCAATGTCGCTGACGCTGACTTTCACGCCGTGCGCACGCAGTTTCTCGGCAAGGATTTCCACTGCCTTGAGCGTGTTGCCGTGAATGGAGGCTACTGCTATAAACACGCCTTTATCTTCGGGCTCGTAGCTGCTCCAAGTGTTATAGAGGTCGATATAGTATTTCAGATTTGAACTCAGCACCGGGCCGTGGAGTGGGGCAATCACCTTGATGTCGAGATTTGCCACCTTCTTCAGCAGCATTTGCACCGGTGCGCCATATTTTCCCACAATGTTGAAATAGTAGCGGCGTGCCTCGCAAGTCCAGTTGTCCTTATCGGCATCATACACGCCAAACTTACCGAAAGCGTCGGCGCTGAACAGCACCTTATCGGCAGATTCGTATGCCACCATCGTTTCGGGCCAGTGCACCATAGGCGCAGTGAGGAAAGTGAGCGTGTGCTTGCCTAACTTCAAAGTGTCGGCATCTTTTACCACCACTTTTTTGTCGTCGAAGTTGAAATCGCTGAAAAACTGGCTCAGGAAAGTGAACGTCTTGGCATTGCCCACCACTTTTGCCTCAGGGTAGGTTTCCAGGAATTTTTTCACACCTGCGCTATGGTCGGGCTCCACGTGCAGCACCACCAGGTAGCTTGGCTTTCTTCCTGCCAGTTCCCGATTCACGTTGTCCATCCATTCGTCGATTTTGCGTGCGTCAACTGCGTCCATTACCGCAATCTCGTCGTCGTCGATGAGGTAGGAATTGTAAGCCATGCCGTTTTCGAGCACATATTGGCTTTCAAAGAGTGTGAGGTCGGGGTCGTCGACACCGATGTATTTGATAGAATCTGAAATGAATTTTTCGGTCATCGTAGTGAGAATGAAAAAGTATGATTATATATGTTTATTTTCGAATGCAAAGTTCTCCAAAAATATCAAAAAAAGCAAGTGGGTGGCGCATAAATCACGCCTCATTTCCGAAAAAGACAAGTAAGTGCTCGTTCTTTAGCATTATTTAATTAACATATTCCCGATTTTTGTTTTGTGATGAAACTTAAATTCATTAATTTTGCATATAGAAAACAAAGATAAAAACAACTATATTTTTTAATCACTTTTTAAAGATTTCTTACTATGGGATTTTTAACTGACGAAAAACTCGTTATCGTAGGTGCCGGTGGTATGATCGGTTCAAACATGGTACAGAGCGTTTTGATGCTCGGCCTTACTCCTAACATCTGTCTTTATGATATCTATGAACCAGGTGTTCACGGTGTGTTCGATGAAATCCAACAATGCGCTTTCCCAGGTGCTAACATCACTTATGTGGCTCCTGCAGTGGAAGATATGGGTAACCCTGAAAAGGTTGCTGAAGCTGCTAAGAAGGCTTTCACTGGTGCTAAGTACATCATCTCTTCTGGTGGCGCTCCACGTAAGGACGGCATGACTCGTGAAGACTTGCTCAAGGGTAACTGCAAGATTGCTGCTGACTTCGGCGATAACATCAAGAAATACTGCCCAGACGTAAAGCACGTGGTTGTGATCTTCAACCCAGCTGACGTTACAGCTCTTACCGCTCTTATCCACTCTGGTTTGAAGCCAAACCAACTCACCTCACTCGCTGCTCTCGACTCAACTCGTTTGCAACAAGCTCTCGCACTTGAATTCGGTGTACAACAAGACAAGGTGACTGGCGCTAAGACTTACGGTGGTCACGGCGAACAAATGGCTGTATTTGCTTCTCAAGTTAAGGTTGACGGCAAGCCTCTCGCTGAAATGGGCTTGAGCGCTGAACGCTTCGCAGAAATCAAGCACCACACTATCCAAGGTGGTTCTAACATCATCAAGCTCCGTGGCCGCAGCTCATTCCAGAGCCCTGCTTTTGTAGCCGTTAAGATGATTGAGGCTGCTATGGGTGGCGAAAAGTTCACTTTGCCAGCAGGTTGCTATGTGAACGATGAAAAGCTCGGTTTCAAGAACGTGATGATGGCTATGCCTACCACTATCGATGCAACTGGTGTTCACTACACTGAACCACAAGGTACTGAAGAAGAACTCGCTTCTCTCAAGGCTTCTTACGCACACCTCTGCAAGATGCGTGACGAAATCGTTGAACTCGGTATCGTTCCAGCTGTAGAAGATTGGAAGAAGGACAACGAAAACCTCTAATAAATTGCACTTTTTTTAGGCTACGAGCCTACGCAATTTTGATTGCTCTCCATTTTTGGGGAGCAATCTTTTTTTTTATGCACACATATAAAAATACCGAAAATAATTATCCCAATGCTATAGGTGGTTCTGTTGAAAATCACCAGGGGCTTTGAGTACTCTGAAGATTATTGTCTTCTCTGATGTTTGGACTTCGCCTATTTCCATATAGGATTCTCTTTCCAGTCTCCTGAGAAACCAAGCATATATACAGGTACTATCTGGATAGCTGTTCTTCTATCGTCCGTGGTTTCTGATTACTCATATTTATAAAAAAATGACTCACCTGCAGTTCTTGTGGGATGCAAGTGAGTTCTGTTATCTTTAATCCGGCACTTGCCGTGATACTTCGTTGCGAAAGCCACACCCTGGCTCGCTGTTCTTAAGGGCGTATGGCAAATTCTGTTAATGCAAAAATAGACAGATTATTTGAATTAAGCAAGATTATTATTGAAAAAAGTGATGTTAGAACAATGTGTTTTGCAATTTTTATGAAAAAAGTAGCATTCAATTGCATTTTTTTTGAGAAAACCTTGCAAATACATTTTTATTATAGTAACTTTATTGCGTTAAATCCCACGCTGTACGGTTTAATCTTAGACTGAAGTTGAACATTCTTTTCTTCTCATTCATAAGTGAGCAGAGAAGCAAAACAATAAACCGAAAGGCGATAGCGTCTGGCAGAGGTCGGATTTGGGTAAGACACTACATAATGAAAAAGCGTCATCGATGCTTTGTCAATTGGCTTCTTGAAACCTCGGAAATTTCAAATTGTAGGTCATGGGCAATGTCAGAAGTGGCTGTTACTGGTGTACTATAAATGTATCCCGGAGTGTGTAGCGAGGGTATTTAATATCCTCATGCACACTTTTCTGGTGTTACACAAAATATATACCTGCGCAGGCAGACTTCTACTCGTTCACCTACATGGGTCTCCGAGGACCTCAAGAAGCGGACGGGTTAGATGGATGCCTGCGCTTTTTGTCTTGTGGTAAACCTAACTAATTTATATATAAACAGCCTTATTGGGTGTCTATGGGCATAAACATTATTATTATCATGAAATTAAGGAAAGTGGTATTTCAATTAGGGGTTCCCGATGGTTTTATACCAGATCAAACAGAAGATGAATGCCTTGAAGAAAAGGAAAGAACCAGAGAACGTTTAAGTGCTTTTCACTGTTGGGTGAACGGAATTGTATATAGTCCTGAGTTAGGCAAAGACGCACCTGGAACATTGGGGCTTGTTGAGGATATAGAAAGTGGTATTGTTTACGAAATATCTCCTGAATTGATAAGATTTTGTGTTCCTTGTGAGTTTTGGGAGCCGATAAATGACAAAAATAATGAACCAAATAAAAATTAATAAAATATGAAATACTTTAAACAAATGTCGATGTTTATGCTGATGTTGTTATGCAGTATGACATCTTTAGCTTACGACTTTGAGGTTGATGGAATTTACTACAGTATTATAGATTTAGATTCAAAAACAGTAGCAGTAACACATAATGGGAAAAATAAAAAAACTTTTACTATTAATATAGGCTCATACTTGTCTCCTCGATATGTGGAAATTACATATTATGCTGATACTTATGTTGGGGAGATATTTATACCTAAGAAAGTCTCCTATAAAGGACGCGAATTTACTGTGACAGCAATCGGAGAGGCGGCTTTTTTGCATCAAGGCAAATTGACAAAGATTTCTATTCCATCATCAATTCAATGGATAATAACTCCAGGAAACATCGGTGGTTGGGAGTTAGGTGCGTTCTTTGGTTGTGATTTTCAAACTGTACAAGCTGGAAACTCTGTATGTTTAAGTGCGTTGACTGTTGGATATGAAAAATCTGGAAGTGAAGACAATCCAAAAACAAAAATAAAAGAACTATATCTTTCTTCTGATTTTGCGGATAGTATCACCACCGATTTTTCTTCATGGTCATCACTTAATAAAATTATTTCACATGCCGCAACACCTCCAAAGGTAACTGAAAAGTATTTGTTTTCGAACCAACAATACGTGAATCTACCTGTATATGTTCCAGAAGGAAGTATCGAGGAATACCAACAAGCTAATGTATGGAAAGACTTTTTTGAGTTGAAACCTATAAAGAAAGTAACAAGTATCTCGTTAGATAAAGTAGAACTTAATATAGGTCCCAAAGATAAAGTACAATTGCATGCTCAAGTTCTTCCAGAGGATGCATTTAAAAAAGATCTTATATGGACAAGTAACAATGAAAATGTTGCTACTGTAGATGCCAACGGAATCGTTATTCCTGTAGGAAAAGGTGAGGCAATTATTACCGCAAAAACTACTGACGAGTCTAATCTGTCAGCAACATGCAATGTTCGAGTGGATTGTCTCGTCAATTCTATCAAGTTAAATCCAAAATCTCTAATTCTTGAACCTAACCAAACTGCTCAATTATCGGCAACTGTTCTTCCTAACGAAGCATACATCAAAGATTTGAAATGGAAAAGCTTGGACGAAAGTGTTGCTTCTGTGGATACAAATGGCAAGATTACAGCTAACTCTGTTGGTAAAACTAAGGTTATCGCTTCAACAACTGACGGCTCAGAGTTATCTGATACTTGCAAAATCAACGTTGTTAATCTTTCTTCTGTAAAAGTCGGTGACTTGTATTATAAATATAATAATGAAGGAACTGGTGGTGCAGTTGTGATTGCAAATCCTGACGGCACCTCATATCAGGGTTCTGTGGTTATCCCTGAAAGTATCAAAATCGAAGATATTGGTACAGTTCCTGTCATTTCGATTGGAACAGGTGCATTTGCAAATGCTAATGGATTAACCAAAATTGCAATACCAACATCTGTCAATTCAATCGACGAAAAAGCCTTCACGGGTTGTTCGTCACTCGAATACGTGGGCATCGCAAACGGTTCTAAACTTTCAGCAAATCTTGATGTTATATTCGCTGATTCAAAGCTCTTAGAACTCTACCTTGGCTCTGACAGCGTTTCTTTCAACGAAAACAGCAAGTTACTTAGTGGCTTGAAATCTATCGTCGTCGGAAATACTGTATCAACCCTTCCTGATGTAGCTGTTTGTAATAACACCTTAGAGCGCTTTATCGTAGAAGATGGCACTACAGCCATTCTTGAGCCAGAGAATTACTGTAAAAAGATCTATAAGCAAGTGTATTCTAAGTGTGTAAAAGATTTAGGTTTGAAATCAGGTATTTATAGTTTGTTTTATCAATTTGGATATGCAGTAAATGTAGTGCACTTAAAGCCTCTGGCAGATTTAATCGATAGCAAAACGATAAAATACATCTATTTTGGTCGTGAAGTAGATTGTAGTGAAGTAGAAAAGCCAACCTATAAGATAGCACCAACAATAGCTGGTTCACGTTATAAAGAACTTGGCTATATGGATGAGTACAACTATACCTACTACGATTATATAACTAATACTGACTACAAGGAGAGCGAACTGACTGCCATCAAGTTGAATAAGGACATGGCCATTCTTAAAATTGGTGAACAACTTCAGTTATCTGTTATCAACGAGCCATCTTCTGTTCCATCTACTAACGTCATCAAATGGTCAAGCTCAAATGAGGGTGTTGCAACAGTTGATGTCTTCGGTAATGTCAAAATGGTTGGCAAAGGTGAAGCAATTATTACAGCAGAAACGCTTGATGGCTCCAAGTTATCTGCTTCATGTACCATCAAGGATCAAAATTCAGGAATTGAGGATATTGTTTCAGATACCGATTCTGGCTATATCGTTTACAATCTGAACGGTATTCGGGTACTAAAGACAGCAAATAAGTCTGATTTAGAATCACTTCCTAAGGGAGTATATATCGTGAATAACAAGAAAGTTGCTATTTATTAAATAAATGAAATTAGTGCCACCTGTATGTTGCAGGTGGCACTAATAGTATTATATTGATTGGTATATCATATTAACGCGAAAACGGAATAACGAGTCGTAAAAAAGAGATAAAGCAGTAGCTGATTCAGTTGCTGCTTTTTTCATCTCGCTAATATCCAGTTAGTTGTAAGTATAAACTAACAAGTTGATTTCTAACCTCTATTTTTTGGAAAGGATTTTGGAGGTGGCGACGATGAGGGCGATGGTGAGGATGGCGCTGATGAATGCCAGCAATGGAAATTCGCTGGCTTGTGGCACACCGATTTTCTCTATGGCATCGGTTCCTATCACTTTTTGCTCGGTGAGGTAGGCGACAATCACCACCATACCGTTGTTAAGGGCATGGGCAATGACAGGTAGCCACAGGCTTCTGCTCCACACAAACAGGTAACCGAGCCAGATACCCAAAAAGCAGCGAGGGAAGAATCCGAAAAATTGGAAGTGGAAGGCGCTGAACAGTATGCCCACAAACCAAACGGATAAGTGGATGTTGAGCCCTTTCTTCTGCTCAAAAGCGCCGAGAATAGCACCCCTGAAAAATATCTCTTCGCCAAAACCAGTGAGCAAGCCCACCTCAAGCACTATCAGTATAGTGGTGAGCAGGTCGTTGCCTTGCAGGAGGAAGTTGGTTTCTTTCTGCGCCAAATCCTCTAAATTCTTTAATGTGTGGTAGAGCTGCTGCATGGAGTCGGGGAATGTGATATGCGCATTCCAGTCCACCAGCCAGTTGAGTGCGGGCAGACTCACCACATACACAGCCACCACCATGGCGATGCCTTTCCATGAGGGTGCCACATTCATTTTCAGCGGTTTCAGCACCTTGCGATAGCAGATTTTCGATGTGACGACTGCCGCCAAACCGAAAACCACCAGGTTTTGAAACACCCCCATGAGCAGGGTGGCGTATTTGCTGCGTTCGCCATCGGTGGTGATGAGCGTTGCAAACAGTGAAAAAAGCGTGAGCCCCACGCTCATGGTGCCAAAGGCGATGAGAATCTTTGTAGATAAAGAGCGGATATATTGTTTTTCTGCCATATATATATCGATATTTTGCTGTGTGAAAGTAATATACAAAATTAGTGAAAATGGCATAAAAATTCCTATTGACGCGATGGAAAAATGAAAAATGTGATATATTTGCGATATGTTTTACGATTTAAAACCTTTCTTGTTATGAAAAGATTTGCAGTATTGATACTTGTGTTTTGTGCCATGTGCGGAGGATTTTTCTGTAATGCAGCTGTGGCTCAAACCGATAGTACGGCCACCGTGCGGCTCACCAAAGAGCAGAAGCGCGAGTTTAAGGCCTACACTGATTCTGTGCGATTCAATAAACTGATTGGCGCTATCAACGACCGCCACTTCCTGATGCAGGTTGACGGTGTGTACTTCGGCGGTGGTCCCACAGAGTATGGGCTGAGCACAGCCACCAATTTCATTTTGCTCCAGAACGACGGGGCGATTGTGCAAACGGCATTCAACAATGGCTCATTGGGTTTGAACGGCATGGGCGGATTCACCTGCTCTGGCCGTGTGGGCGATATAGATGTGGAGATTGACAAAAAGGGCAACGTGCATTTGAACTTCAATGTGCTTGGCTCATATTCCAATGTGAATGTGCAAATCACCATTCCTTACAATAGCGATAGTGCCACAGCCTACGTTGCCCCCACTTTCCACCGAGGCAGCCTCACCATGTATGGCGAAATCATGCCATTCAAAGACCCCTCTATCCGCATCGAGAAATAAAGGTTCAGTGGTTAAATACTGGGGGGACTGAAACAAAAACATAAAAAACAGCCTTTTGGCGATGCCCGTGCTTCGCACCTGTCGTTAGTGCTGTGGCATGTCTGATTTCAAGCAAACCACATAAACCACAAACCAAAGGGACGGTTCTTTTGGTTTGTATATGCCAAAGGCAAACCAAAAGAACCGTCCCTTTGGTTTGTTCCGGTGGGTGCTAACAAAACGGCACCCCAAAGACATCGATTGATGCTTTTGGGGTGCTGTGATGAGGTGATATGAGTGTGGTCACAAACTATTGACGGCGTTTGGGGAACAACTCGCGGTAGATGCGCGAGGTGGCTCCGATGTGGGTGGAGATATAGTTGCCGGCAATGTTGCCACTGTTTTCGAGCGTGGCTGGATTGTTAAGCATCTTGTCCATCAGGTCAGCGAACTCTTGCGCATTGTTGATGCAATGACCGCCACCGAAGGCTATGAGGTCGTGCGCCTCGGCAAACTTGCCAAACTTCGGACCAAACACCACCGGTATGCCATACACGGCTGCCTCGTTGATGTTGTGAATGCCTGCGCCAAATCCACCGCCAATATATGCCATCTGACCATAGCGGTAGAGCGATGAAAGAATGCCGAAGCAGTCAATCACCAAGCAGTCGAGGTCGGCGGCATTCTCTGCGCTTGTGGCACTGTAAAGCCCTGCCTTGCGGCGGGTTTTGCCAACAATGGCACTGAGGCGTGCGGCATCAAACTCGTGTGGAGCCACTATCAACTTCATATTGAGGTGCTCGTTGAAATACGGCATCACAATATCCTCGTCGGGCTGCCACGAACTGCCCATCACCAAAGTGAAGGAACTGTTAGCCACAAACGATTCAATCACAGGAAATTCCTTGGCTGCGCCTCGCACATCTGCCACGCGGTCGAAGCGTGTGTCGCCAGCCACTTCCACATTGTCGATGTTGATGGTCTTGAGCAGTTGACGCGATTCCTCGTTTTGCACGAAAATGCGTGTGAAGCAGCGGAGCATGTCGCGGAACATGCCACCCCACGGACGGAAGAAGATTTGCCCCTCACGGAAAATGGACGAAATGATGTAGGTGGGGATGGCTCTGCGCTTCAGTTCGCTCAGGTAGTTGCCCCAGAACTCATATTTCACAAAAATCGCCATCGAGGGATTCACCAAGTCGATAAACTTCCTCACTTCCGATGGCACATCGAATGGGAGGTAGCACACCACGTCCACCTTGTCGTAATTCTTGCGCACTTCGTAGCCACTGGGCGAAAAGAAACTCAGCACGATGTGTGCGTCGGGGTTTTCGCTCTTGATGCGCTCAATCAGCGGACGGCCCTGCTCAAATTCGCCAAGCGATGAAGCGTGAATCCAAATATTCTTGTTTTCGGGATTAAGCGTGGCGCGCAGCAAGTCGAAAGTGCGTTTTTGCCCGTCAATCATCAAGCGTGCCTTATGGTTGCGCAATGCAGCCAAACGCACACCCAGCCTATACGCTTTAATTCCTAAATTATATATTGCTCTCATTACTCTCTCTAAAAATTGCTTTGCAGCATTCTGCCGCCACGCAAGTATTTCTTGCTGCGACGATGCTTCCAAAGGTCTTGGTCTATGTAAAAGCGGCAACTCACCTGTTGCCAAAATCCTGTTATCTTATCTGTGGCATGGAAGGTGAGCGACGCGTTGAGGTCGATGAAGCGCGTCTGCACGATATGGGCACGCAGGTCGGTGCGGCTGTAGAATTTGGAGCAATAGTAGGAGTCGCCCAAATTGAGTTCGCTGCCATACTTGTTCCAAAGTGGGAAAAGATTGCCACCGGCATACACATTCTGCTCTGCCTCAAGCCATTTCCAACGGCCTTGCACATTGCCGATGAAGCCGCAAGGCGCTTTCCAGCCGTTCTCTTCCGAACGGTCGCGCTCAAGGTTGATGATGGCACCTGCCTTCACTTTCAGCGATGCCTTTGGCGCAATTTTCCAATCGAAGCCCACCATGGGGTTGACAGTAACATCATCGTTCACGCCTTCGCCCTCTGGTGCCAGTTTTGATTTTGCCAGATGATTGTATTGCACATGGCCTCCAAACCACACATTGCCCACATACGCCTTACCGCTGATGAGCACATTGAATGCCTCGCGACGGAAGTCGGCTTGCTGCTGTCGCCAGTCTAAGAACAGTTGCGCATAGCCACGTTCGGGGCGCTTCTGATACAGGGCGAGCACACCGCGAATGTTGGGCTGGCGGTAAGCCAGCGAGTCGCTCCACAGGTAGCGTGGGGCGTGCTCCACCATTTCGGCGCGTGGAATCATACCCACATTCACGCTCCAGCCCTTGTGGCGGTACTGGTAGTAGAGCGTGGGCGACACCTTGGCATCGGCAGCGTCGGAGTTGAGGGGTTGTAGCCAACTCACACCGCCTTTGAGCGTGTGGCCGTTTCGCTGATTGCCCAACTGTATGCCGATTTCGGGTGCCAAACGGGTGAAGAGGAAAGTTTGGTCGGGGCGAAGTTCGTCGCCACCCTCACGGTTGGCAAAGTGTGAATCGAAATCCACACTCCACACCACTTCCTGGGCATTGCCATAAGCCACGCCCATAAGCCACATCGCCATCACGACCAACCACTTTTTAGCCATGTCTGTGCCTACTGTATATTATTCATTAGGAAGGTGAATAGCCTCTACGCCACGCTTGATGCGGGCGATGGTTTCTTCCTTTCCAAGCAAACGAGTGATTTCAAACATGTGAGGGCCTTTACATTCGCCCACCACAGTGAGGCGGAACGCGTTCATCACGTTGCCCATGTGGTATTCGTTGCCCTTAATCCAAGCCATCACGGTGGCTTCGGTGGCGGCAGCGTCGGTGAAGTCGGCGATGCCTTCAAGCACGGTGATGAGTTCGCCCATCAGTTTTGGGGTGTCTTCTTTCCAACGCTTTTTCACGTCTTTTGGAGCGTATTCCACAGGAGCCTGGAAGTAGAATGCGGCGTTGGTCCAAAGGTCTTTCACGAAGTTGATGCGGTTTTTCACCGTGCCCACTGCCTCGGCAATGTATTCGTCGGTGAATTGAGCCACGTCAACATGCTCGGCGAGCACTGGCTTGAACAGTTCGGCAAGAGCCGCGTCGTCGGTAGCCATCAGATATTCGTGGTTGAACCATTTTGCCTTTTCGAAGTCGAATTTTGCGCCACTCTTTGAGCAGTGTGCAAACGAGAAGTCGCGAATCAATTCGTCCATGCTCATGATTTCGCGGTCGTCGCCTGGGTTCCAGCCAAGGAGCGAGAGGAAATTGACCACAGCCTGTGGCAGATAGCCGCTTTCACGGTAGCCTGAAGAGATTTCGCCGCTCTTGGGGTCGTGCCATTCGAGTGGGAAAACAGGGAAACCAAGACGGTCGCCGTCGCGTTTGCTCAATTTGCCTTTGCCGTCGGGCTTGAGCAGCAGTGGCAGGTGCACAAATTCAGGTTGGGTGTCGGCCCAGCCGAATGCCTCGTACAGAAGCACGTGCAATGGTGCGCTTGGCAGCCATTCCTCGCCACGAATCACATGGCTCACCTCCATCAAGTGGTCGTCCACGATGTTTGCCAAGTGGTAGGTGGGCAGGTCATCGGCACGCTTGTAGAGCACCTTGTCGTCGAGAATGGAAGAGTTGATGGTCACATCGCCACGAATGAGGTCGTGTACCACCACATTGCGTCCTGGCTCAATCTTGAAGCGCACCACATAGTTGGTGCCGGCGTCGATGAGTTTTTGCACTTCCTCGGCAGGGAGCGAGAGCGAGTTGCGCATACTCATGCGAGTGGATGCGTCGTATTGGAAGTTCTTGATTTCGCCACGCTTTGCGTCGAGTTCTTCGGGGGTGTCGAATGCGATATACGCCTTGCCGTCGTCGAGCAGTTGCTTCACATACTTGCGGTAGATGTCGCGACGCTCGCTTTGTTTGTAGGATCCGTATTCGCCACCTTCTGCCACGCCTTCATCAATGCCAATGCCGAGCCAGTGAAGTGCCTCGTTGATATACGCTTCGGCACCTGGCACAAAACGGTTTGAGTCGGTATCTTCAATGCGGAGAATCATTGTGCCATCGTGCTGGCGAGCAAACAGATAGTTATACAGTGCAGTACGCACTCCACCGATGTGAAGCGGACCTGTTGGAGATGGTGCAAAACGCACTCTAACCTTTCTTTCCATTATCGTTATGCTGTTTTCTTGTTTTGTTAAATTGAAATATCGTGCAAAATTACAAAATTATCACGACTTACACATTATAATCAATGTGATTTAACCCAAATCGGTCATTAGGGCGCAGAAAACCTATTTGAGCAATGCCGAAATTTGGTCTAAAACGCCGTGATCGGTGGGATCTACGCGGCATGGGGTGACTGCCACCCAACCATCTTCCACAGCGTGCACATCGGTTTCGGCATCGTCGGGATTGTCGAGGCGGTATTCACCTGTCACCCAGTAATAATCGAAGCCACGAGGGTCCATGCGGTGCTCAAACTCTTTCACCCATCTGCCCATGGCTGTGCGCACCACCTTCATGCCTTTGGCATTTTCGGGCATGTTCACGTTCAGGCAGATGCCGTCGGGCAATCCGCTTTCGAGCACCCTTTCGAGCACTTTTTCAATCCACGGCTCGTAGGAGGTGAAGTCGGATTCGGGGGCAAACGGCTCGGCGGAGAATGCCACAGCAGGCAAATGATGCACCGCAGCCTCAAACACCACGCCCATCGTGCCACTGTAAAGCGTGCAGATGCCGTAGTTGTAGCCATGGTTGATGCCCGAAAGCACCAAATCAGGTTTGCGGCCGCCAAGCAGTTGGTCGAGGGCGAGTTTCACGCAGTCGGTGGGCGTGCCTGGCACTTGATACTCGGTGTAGCCTTCCTCTTCTTTCAACTTCAACGCGCGAAGAGGGTCGAAGAATGTGATGGAACACCCCTTACCACTTTGCTGCATGGCTGGAGCCACAGCCACCACATCGCCGTATTTGCGAGCCACTTTTATAAGGGTCTTAATACCGTTGAACGAGAATCCGTCGTCGTTGCTGATCAAAATCAGCGGTCGTTTTTCTTGATTTGACATATTTATATCTATATTTCTACAAAGATAGTGCAAATCGAACGAAGAGCAACAAGCTTGCTTGATTGCTATGCTGAAATGCAGCCTATTTTCTACAAAGATAGCAATTTTTTGCCAAAGCCATCGCTTTTTCCTTTTTATCCCAAATCGGTCATTAGGGCTTGTGGATCATTCGGCCTAATGACCGATTTGGGTTTATCCGAATTTCGGACCAAAAACGCACAAAACAGAGGCACAAGAAGGCGAAAAAACAAGAAAAACGACAAAAAACGCACTTTTTTTGAAAAAAACGTAGATTTTTTTTGCAGGTTTCAAAAATTGTCGTAACTTTGCACTCGCAATTCGGAAACGAATAAACATCATGACTCCGTAGCTCAGTTGGTAGAGCAATTGACTCTTAATCAATGGGTCGAGGGTTCGAGCCCCTCCGGGGTCACCAAAAGCCTCCTTTCAAAAGGAGGCTTTTTTTATTCCCCCCACCCCCTCCCACACCAAAAAAATCAACCCCAATTTTATAACCAACATCACCATTCTCAACAATTTCACATCAGCTTGCAATATGGTTTTAGATTAAATTCTGTATCTTTGCATCATTAATACTGAAACCATTATGGCATTACCAATAAATATAGAAGACCTGCTCCATAAGCAACGCGTAGAATCAAACAGAATCGAGTTCAAGGAAGGATGGAACCCAACATCCATCTATCATAGCATCTGTGCGTTTGCCAATGACATTGACAATCTCGGCGGTGGATATATAATCATTGGTGTTGCCGAAAAGAATGGCATAGCTGTTCGCCCTGTGAAAGGTGTACCAGAGGAAAACCTTGACAAGATTCAAAGAGAGGTGCTTCAGTACAACCAGCTGATATAACCAGTATATGCGCCGAGGGTATCAATTGAAGAAGTTGATGGTAAATATTTGGTAGTGATTTGGGCTACAGCTGGACACAACCGCCCATACACAGCACCAGCAGATGTAAATGCAAAACTTAAAAAGCCCATTTTCTATATCAGATATGGCACTTCGTCAATAGAAGCCAAAGGCGAATTTCTTGACCAACTAAGAGATATGGCTAACAGAGTTCCATTTGACGACCGTGGCAACGAAAACATAAGCATTGATGACATCTCGCCTTTATTATTGAAAGACTATCTAACAAAGATTGACAGTCGGTTAGCAAAAGCCAACTTTGCTACCGATATGGAGAGGATTTTGGATCAAATGCAACTATATGATGGACCTAAAGAAAAAAAGAGCATTAAGAATGTGGCAGCAATGATGTTTGCAGAACATCCCGAAAAATTCTTTCCAACAACACAGGTAGATATTGTTGTATTTCCTGAAGGGCGAGAGAAAAATCCCGAAAATTTCATTGAGGTGCCATCGATTTTAGGCCCAGTACCCATGATGATACGCCGCACATTGGATTATTTGCGTACCAATATTATAAAGGAGCGAATCACCAAGCCTACTGATGACGAGCATTCAGTAAAGGTGTTCAATTATCCGTTTCAAGCATTAGAAGAAGCGGTTGTAAATGCCCTATACCACAGAGACTACAAAGAACGTGAACCGGTAGAAATCACCATCGAACCCAATAGAATCAGCATACTGAGCTATTCTGGACCTGACCGGTCTATAAGTATGGAGTCGCTTAAAGAGGCAAACATTCTTCGGTCGCGCAGATACCGTAATCGCAGATTAGGAGAGTTTCTTAAAGAATTGGACCTTACCGAAGGTAGAGCCACAGGGATTCCCACTATACAGAAGAAACTCAGAGAGAACGGTTCGCCTAAAGCAACGATTGAAACAGATGAGTCACGTTCCTATTTCTTGATTGACATACCAGCCAGAATAGATTTTGTCCAAGATGCGAGTAGTATTAGAGAGACTGATATAGAGCAAATTAGAATTAATTTGTCCAAGATATGTCCAAGATATGTCCAAGATATGTCTATGAGCGAATTAGGCTTCTTGGCTATTTGCCTTATAAGAGCAAAGAAAGAGGTCTCTGCTCAAGAGATGTTGGAGGGAATAGACAAAATATCTTACAAGCAAAAAAAGCGAAAGTATCTTGAAAAATTACTTGCAATGGGGGCAATCTCAATGACCATACCCAACAAACCTACCAGCAAGAACCAGAAGTATGTCCTTTCTGATATAGGGCACGACATTATCCATACTTAAAATCCATTACTTGCTTTTTTGACAGTCCCCGTATGCTATGGGGACTGCGTGGTTCGTTCTTCATTTTTTGGCGGAGTTTTGTTTTGAATGTGAAGTTGGAGTGGGGATTTGTATAAAAATTCATTAAAATATTGGCAAAATTCTTCTAATTACAATTTTTATTACTACCTTTGTCTGATTGATGTGGGAAAGAAAGTCAAGTACTTACAGCACTGTTTAGCCCCCAATAATTAATTTAAATACGCTACTGAGCCCAAAAAATTTCATTTATCCACCAACTCACAAATCATTGCTATCGTGAAGAATAAAAGAAATCGACTCCAAGTAATTATAGAGTTAGTAAAAAAGAACTGCATCGGAAGCCAAAACGAGCTTGCCGAACTGCTGAAGCAGCATGGTATCGAGGTGACGCAAGCCACCCTGTCGCGCGACTTGAAGACACTAAAGGTGACGAAAGTGGCTAACGATGCGGGCGAATACATGTATATCATCCCCGACAGCAACGAACTGCAAGACTCCATGCTCATGAAAGGGCAGAAGGGACTTACAGGCGGTGCGCAAATCGGGTTTGTGTCGCTTGACTATTCTGGCAACATTGCGGTAATCAAGACCCGAAACGGCTATGCCACCGGTCTGGCATACGACATCGACATGAGCCACGCCCACATGGTGCTGGGCACTATCGCTGGTGCCGACACGGTGTTCGTGTTGCTCCGAGAGGGCATCTCGCGCAAGGAATCGAACGAGTTTTTTGCCCGATTCCTGCCTGCCGACATCATCGGCTAAGCCCCCATTCACTGCCTTTCTCTGAAAGGTGACACGCTTTCACACACGAAACTACACACTAATTTGATTTTTTCTCGACACGCCTCACATATATTTATGTGCGGGCTGCGACTTTAGATAATAACGGAATTTAGAAATTTGATTCGTAGTAACAAAAAAATGATTGACATCAAAGACATTGAAATTGTGGTGGCTGGAGAGTCGCATCTCAAATACATAGATGAGATTATCGACACGATGGCGGCAGCCGCCAAGGTTCGTGGCACTGGTATCGCTCGCCGTACACACGAGTATCTGGACAAAGTGATGCGACAAAACAAAGCAGTTTTGGCGCTCTACCACGGCCGATTTGCAGGGTTCAGCTACATCGAAAGCTGGGACCACCAATTGTTTGTAACCAACTCAGGACTTATCGTTCACCCCGATTTTAGAGGTATCGGCGTGGCTACTATGATCAAACGACGAGTTTTCGCCTTAGCTCGCGAACGCTATCCGCTTGCTAAGGTGTTCAGCCTCACCACTGGCGCTGCCGTGCTCAACATGAACACGAAACTCGGCTTCAAGCCCGTGACTTTTGAAGTTCTCACCCGCGACGAGCAATTCTGGAAAGGTTGCGAAAGTTGCGTGAATTTCGACATTCTACAACGCAATGGCGGAGCTAAATGCCTGTGCACTGCACTGCTCTACGACCCCGCCGAACATATCAACGAAGAAATCACATACGACACCGACATGAATACAAAAGGCAAAAACAAGGAGCGCAAGAAAGTGGTGCTCGCCTATAGCGGCGGACTCGACACTTCTTTCGCCGTGAAATATCTTTCAGAAGACTGCGGCTACGCCGTTTACACTGCCACAGCCAACACTGGCGGTTTCAGCGCCGAAGAACTGGAGACCATCGAGAAAAATGCGCTGGCACTGGGTGCTGTGAAGCACGTGAACCTCGACGTGACGCAAGAATATTACGAAAAGAGCATCAAATATATGGTGATGGGCAATGTGCTGCGCAATGGCACCTACCCTATTTCTGTAAGTTCGGAACGTATGTTCCAAGCCATCGCTATCATCAACTACGCCAAGGAGATTGGTGCCGATTGCGTGGCACACGGTAGCACAGGCGCAGGCAACGACCAAATCCGTTTCGACCTCACTTTCCAAGTGCTGGCTCCCGAAATCGAGGTTATCACCCCTACGCGCGACCTCTCGCTCACTCGCGATTACGAAATCAACTACTTGAAGGACCATGGTTTCGAAGGCGACTTCAAGAAACTCGAATACAGCTACAACGAAGGCTTGTGGGGCACAAGCATCTGCGGTAAGGAAACGCTGCATAGCAACGAAAATTTGCCCGAAAGCGCATTCCTGCGTCAGATGACAGCCAAAGAGGACAAGCGCATCACCATCGACTTTGAAAAGGGCGAAATCGCTGCCATCAATGGCACCGCCTACCCCAACAAGGTGAAGGCAATTCAAGACCTTGAAGAGATGGTGGCTCCTTACGGCATAGGCCGCGACATCAACCTCGGCGACACCATTATCGGCATCAAGGGCCGTGTGGGCTTCGAGGCTGCGGCTCCATTGCTGATTATCGCCGCCCACAAGTTGCTCGAAAAATACACCACCACCAAGTGGCAGCAATACTGGAAGGAGCAACTGGGCAACTGGTACGGCATGTTCTTCCACGAAAGTTACTATCTGGAGCCTGTGATGCGCGACATCGAGGCTTACTTGGTGGAGTCGCAACGCAATGTCACCGGCCGTGTGATTATCGACCTGAAGCCTTACCGCTATGAACTGGTGGGCGTGGAGAGCGACTACGACTTGAGCAAGACCAACTTTGGCGAATATGGCGAAATGAACAAGGCGTGGAGCGCCGACGATGTGAAGGGCTTCACCAAAATCTACGCCAACCCGCTGAAGGTGTACCACTACAATCAGATCAAGAACGGCAAAGAGGAGGATTTGTAGAGCGATGATTAAAGCAGGTATCATAGGTGGAGCCGGCTACACCGCTGGCGAACTCACCCGACTTCTCATTTGCCACCCTGAGGTGGAACTGAAATGGATAAGCAGCACCAGCAACGCCGGAAACCGTGTGGACAGCGTGCACCAAGGACTCATCGGCGAAACCGACCTTGTGTTCGTGGCCGACACGCCGTTGAGCGAAATCGATGTGCTGTTTCTCTGCACGCCTCACGGATTCTCGAAGCCTTTCCTCGAAGATCATAAGGGCGAGATTCCAGAATCGCTCCGCATCATCGACCTTGCACAAGATTTCCGCATCGCCGACGGTGTGCACGATTTCGTGTACGGTTTGCCTGAACTGAACCGCGAGCGCATCACCACCGCCACCAAGCATATCGCCAACCCCGGCTGCTTTGCCACCGCCATTCAGTTGGCATTGCTCCCACTGGCGAAAAACGGCTGGCTCAACGCCGATGTGCATATCCATGCCGTGACGGGCAGCACCGGCGCTGGCGTGAAACCAGGGCCCACGAAGCACTACTCATGGCGCAACGACAATGTGAGCATCTACAAGCCTTTCAAGCATCAGCATTTGCTCGAAATCCGCCAGTCGCTCACGCTGCTCCAGCCTGGTTTTGATAGCGAACTCGACTTCATTCCGATGCGTGGCTGCTTTTCACGAGGCATCTTCGCCACGCTCTACCTGCGTAGCGATGCCGAGTTGGAAGATGTGAAGCGCGCCTACGAGGAATATTACGCTCCTCACGCGTTCACTTTCGTGACCGACAAGGAAATCGACCTCAAAGATGTGGTGAACACCAACAAATGCCTGATTCACATTGATAAAATCGACGGCAAAATCCTCATCACATCTGCTATCGACAATTTGCTGAAAGGCGCAGTAGGCACCGCCGTACACAATATGAATCTGCTTTTCGGCTTGCCAGAGCGCACCGGCCTCGTCCTCAAAGCCTCAGCATTTTAACAATCTCACACAGATTCAACAGATTAAACAGAAAAAAAGCAATCTGTTGAATTAAAAAATCCGTTGAATCTGTTGAATCTGTGTGATAATCCAAAAGAAGAAAGTCATGAAATTATTCGACGTATATCCATTATTCGATATCGAGATTGTGAAGGGCGTGGGCTGCCACACCTACGATGCCAGCGGCACCGAATATCTCGACCTTTACGGTGGCCATGCCGTGATTTCGGTCGGTCACAGCCACCCCCACTATATCGACGCGCTGAAGAAGCAAGCCGAAAACCTGGTGTTCTACAGCAATTCCGTAATCAACAGTCTGCAAGTGCGCTTGGCTGAAAAACTGGGCAAAGCGTGCGGCTACGACGATTACCAACTTTTCCTCATCAATTCAGGCGCGGAAGCCAACGAAAACGCAATGAAGTTGGCATCGTTCCACACTGGCAAGCCACGCGTGATTGCCTTCAGCAAGGCATTCCACGGTCGCACCTCGCTTGCCGTTGAAGCCACCGACAATCCCAAAATCCAAGCCCCCGTCAATGCCACGCCTAACGTGACCATCGTGCCGTTCTGCGACATCGATGCCGTGAAGGCTGAAATCGCCAAAGGCGATGTGGCAGCGGTAATTATCGAGGGCATTCAGGGCGTGGGCGGCATTCAGATTCCATCCGACGAATTTATGCACCAACTCCGCGCCCTCACCCAAGAAAGTGGCGTGGTGCTTATCCTCGACGAGATTCAGAGTGGCTACGGCCGTACGGGCAAATTCTTCGCCCACCAGTGGAGCGACATCAAAGCCGACATCGTGACGATGGCGAAGGGCATCTGCAACGGCTACCCCATGGGTGCACTCATCTGTAGCCCAGAGTTTAAGCCTGTGTATGGAATGCTTGGCACCACATTCGGCGGCAACCACCTCGGCTGCGCTGGAGCCATCGCCGTGCTCGAAATCTTCGAGAAAGAGCAACTGGTGGAGAACGCCCGAAAAGTGGGCGAGCACCTGCTCACGGAACTGAAAAAGATTCCTGGCATCAAGGAAGTGCGAGGCCGTGGCTTGATGATAGGCATGGAGTTCGACTATCCGGTGAAAGAACTGCGTAGCCGCCTCATTCACGAGCAGCACGTGTTCACAGGCGCAAGCGGCACCAACATGATTCGCCTGCTCCCCCCACTCACCCTCACCATCGCCCAAGCCGACGAATTCATCACCCGCCTAAAATCCGCCCTCTAACCGCCCCCTCCACAAGGCGAAACATACAAGCGAGGCCGTGTCACCATCGACACAGCCTCGCTATTCATTTCTTCTCCCCACAAACCACACCTCACCACGCAATTTTATTGTCTATAAACAACAAAACCACAATTTTTGCAATTTTGTTGTTCATAAATGATAAAATCACATTTTGTGCTAATTTTGTTGTCTATAAATGATAAATTTTGGAAATGATATACAAGTTGTCCCGAAGAAGATGCGATGAAATTCCGTTAGGAAT
>ENA-ORNT01000395-ORNT01000395.1-human-gut-metagenome-genome-assembly--contig:-NODE-395-length-32401-cov-4.934397_pt1 | contig 32401 bp, 25 predicted proteins | sample MGYA00242120_ERZ509032 | MGnify/ENA primary metagenome ERZ509032 (study PRJEB26280, sample SAMEA2338729) | human gut metagenome | biome: human gut; feature: human-associated habitat; material: faeces...
CGCAGCCTGCAGCAGCGCCTTCCTCGATGAATGGCTTGAGCTTAGCGGCAGCAACCTTAGATGCGTCTGCATCATCCTTGCTTGCGATCCACTCCTTGGCAGCAGCCTTGTAGTCGTCAGAAGCCTTCTCATTAGCGATAACCTCGTTAAGAAGAACTTCAACGCGCTCCTTCATCTTCTTGTTACCAAGTACCATACCCATACCGAACTCGCAGAAGTCCTCGAACAAAGAGTTGTCGAATGCAGGACCCTGACCCTTCTCGTTTGTTGTATATGGTGTAGATGGTATAGAAGCAGAATAGATAGAAGAACAACCAGTAGCGTTGGCAATCATCTGACGGTCACCGAACAGCTGAGCAACCAACTTAACGTATGGAGTTTCACCACAACCAGAGCAAGCACCAGAGAACTCAAACAGAGGAGTTGCGAACTGAGAGTTCTTTGGATTAGACTTGATGTCGATAAGATCCTGCTTTGTCTTAACCTGGTGTACGAGATACTCCCAACGAGCAGCCTCGTCGTTAGCCTCCTGCTCACCAGCACGGAACGGAACCATCTTGAGAGCCTTCTCCAGCTCACCGGTCTCCTTGTTCTTCTTGCCAGGACATACGTCAACACAGTTACCGCAACCAAGACAGTCAAGAACAGACGGCTCGATTACGAAGTGCATACCCTTCATTGCTGCAGGAGCCTTCATCTCGATAGTCTTGCCTGTGAAGCCAGCAAGTTCCTCGTCGTTAAGAACGAATGGGCGGATTGCTGAGTGAGGGCAGACGAATGAACACTTGTTACACTGGATACAGTTCTCTGAATTCCAAGTCGGAACGAAAGCCTCAACACCACGCTTCTCGTAAGCAGCAGTACCATTCTGCCATGTACCGTCTACGGTGTTATGCTTAACGAAGTCAGAAACCTTCAGCAAGTCACCTGCCTGAGCGTTGATAGGACGAACGAGCTCCTTAACGAATGCCGGTGCGTTGTCTTCCTTAACCTCATCATCTGGAAGGTTAGCCCATGCCGGGTCTACTGTCAGCTGCTTGTACTCGTTACCACGGTCAACAGCCTTGTAGTTCAGATTAACGACATCCTCACCCTTCTTACCGTAAGACTTAACGATGAACTTCTTCATCTGCTCTACGGCGAGTTCTACTGGTATGACGCCTGTGATACGGAAGAATGCACTCTGAAGGATAGTGTTGGTACGGTTACCAAGACCGATTTCCTGTGCAATCTTTGTTGCATTGATTGTATATACTGTGATATTGTTCTGAGCGAAGTAACGCTTTACCTTGTTAGGCATGAAGTCAACAAGCTCCTGTCCGTCGAATATAGTGTTCAGAAGGAATGTACCGTTCTTCTGCAGACCACGTGTCACGTCATACATATGGAGGTAAGCCTGTACGTGGCAAGCCACGAAGTTAGGAGTGTTTACCAAGTATGTAGAGTGGATTTCGTGGTCACCGAAACGCAAGTGTGAGCAAGTGAAACCACCTGACTTCTTTGAGTCGTATGAGAAGTAAGCCTGGCAATACTTGTTGGTGTTGTCACCGATAATCTTTACAGAGTTCTTGTTAGCACCTACAGTACCGTCAGCACCAAGTCCGTAGAACTTAGCCTCGAACATACCTTCGCCACCCATTGGAATCTCCTCAACCTCTGGAAGAGAAGTGAATGTAACGTCGTCTATGATACCAACAGTGAAGTGGTTCTTAGGCTCGTCGAGTGACAGGTTGTTGAATACTGCGATAATCTTGGCAGGTGTAGTATCGTTTGAACCAAGACCATAACGTCCGCCAACGATAACAGGCTTGTTTTCAACATCATAGAATGCACTCTTAACGTCAAGATACAATGGCTCTCCCTCAGCTCCAGGCTCCTTTGTACGGTCGAGAACAGCAATCTTCTTGCAAGACTGTGGAACGGCTGCGAGCAAGTGCTTAACGCTGAACGGACGATAGAGGTGTACGCTTACCATACCAACCTTCTCACCCTTAGCTGTCAGGTAGTCGATAGCCTCACGAGCAGCCTCTGTAGCTGAACCCATCAGGATGATTACGCGCTCTGCATCAGCAGCTCCGTAGTAATCGAAGAGGTGGTGCTCACGACCTGTAATCTTGCCAAGCTCCTGCATGTAGTGCTCTACTACCTCAGGAATCTTGTCGTATGCAGCGTTGCAAGCCTCACGGTGTGTGAAGAATGTCTCTGGGTTCTCGGCTGTACCGCGTGTTACAGGACGCTCTGGAGTAAGCGCACGGTCACGGAAACGCTTGATGTCAGCCGGGTCAACCAACTTGGCAACCTCGTTCTGGTCGAGTTCCTCAATCTTATGATACTCATGAGATGTACGGAAACCGTCGAAGAAGTTGATGAAAGGAATGTCTGTCTTCAATGTTGCGAGGTGTGGAACAGCAGAAAGATCCATCACTTCCTGAACAGAACCAGAGCAGAACATTGCGAAACCTGTCTGACGACAAGCCATAACATCCATGTGGTCACCGAAAATACAGAGAGAGTGTGAAGCCAATGTTCTTGCTGAAACATTGAAGACGCATGGCAGCATCTCACCTGCAATCTTGTACATATTTGGAATCATCAGCAACAGACCCTGTGAAGCAGTGAATGTTGTTGTAAGTGCACCAGCCTGAAGAGAACCGTGTACAGCACCTGCTGCACCACCCTCAGACTGCATTTCCTGAACGCTGACTGTCTGTCCCCAGATATTCTTTCGACCTCTTGCGGCCCACTCGTCTACATGCTCCGCCATCGGAGAAGACGGTGTGATAGGATAAATGGCAGCTACCTCAGAGAACATATAGCTCACATGAGCGGCAGCCTCGTTACCATCACAAGTGATAAACTTTTTTTCTTTAGCCATTTTAATAAAAAATTAATGTTAATGTATCCAATTTTTCTCTAATACTCTATTATTATTCTAATACTCTATTTCTTGTATTCAGCAGTAATTTGTCTTTATATATATAATAAGGTATTACCTTATATTAATATAGGAATCCGAGCAACCATAGCGGAAGCATGTTTCCATGACCGATTTCCGTATTGTATCTTGCACAGATGGTGTCCGCGCACATCCTCGGTCTTGTCTGTTTAGTGGCATCAAACACCCTGAATGTATATTTCTCATCCACCACGTATGATCCGCTCTTTGCCCCTACGTTCACCTTGTGGTCTTTCCAAAGCGCATTGAGGAAGAAGTTCTCCATCACGTTCTGCTTCTCCACGTTTATCGGATAGATGGCATACATAAGATTCGGATTATGCATGACCACCATCGGCGGTTTCTTCGGGAACGCCTGTCCTACAGGATATACGATATTTATAAGTCGTGCGTCGGCGAGATACTTGATATAGTTCATCACCGTAGCGCGGCTTGTCTCTATGGCGCTTGCAAGCTTGCTGATATTAGGGGCTTTTTCCCCGTTTACGGCAAGCAGATAAAACAGTTTCTTTATTTTAGCCAGATATTTCAGTTCTATCTGTTTGATGAACAGAATATCCACCTCCGTCATCATGTTCATTGTCTTTAGCAGATTCTCCGAATAGTTTCTGTGTTCCCTGAAGAAGGGATAGTATCCATGATGCAGATAATCCTGGAAATATTTCAAAGGCGAAACATACGGCAGAATCTCCCTTACTATATGTTCATGGTTTTCGATGATATCTTCAAGAGTATAAGGTTTGAACTTGTTTCCGGTCTGCAGGTTGAGAAACTCCCTGAACGAGAACCCTCTCAGGTTGTAGCTCTTGACGATGCCGTTGAGCTCGGAGCTCTCATCTTTCAGTCTCATCACGCTACTTCCCGTAAACACGATCTTCAGCTCAGGGTAAAGGTCGTAACACTGGCGCAGCTCCTTTGCCCAGTTCGGCTCCTTGAAGACCTGGTCTATAAGCAGCGTTCTTCCACCGTTCCTGTAGAACTCTCCCGCGAAATCGGCAATGCCACGCACCTGGAAATAGAAATTGTTCATATTGACATAAAGACATTTTCTATTGTTTACGTCAACATGTTCCTTTGCATATTGCAAAAGAAATGTAGTCTTCCCGACTCCACGCGACCCTTTAATTCCTATCATACGGTCATTCCAGTCTATCTCGTCCATAAGACGACGACGGACAGGAGCATCTGTATGCTCTACAAGATAATTGTGTGTTCTGAAGAAAGCTTCCATTTCTTTATTTTGATTTATTAATGCAAAGATACTGTATATTTCTTTATTTTCAAACTCTACATTGCAAAATCTTACTTTTTTTTTTATTTTTAATATTGTAAACCTATTTTCCTTGAATTATAGAGCACGTTTTGTCTGATTTTTCCATTTATTCCACTTAAATCCTAACCGGTCATTAATGATTGTCTGTATTTTGATTTTGTTTTTTGAAGAGTGGATTTTGCTTGGCTTTTGATAAGCAATGGCGAGCTGTTGCAGATTTAAGAACAAGCATAGTTAGTGCCACTTGCGCCACTTGCGCCAATGCGCCAAGCCTCAAAAAAAACAGAAAAAAGGGTAAATATAGTGTTTTTAGTAGTTTTTATAGTAATTGGCGCTTGGCGCAAGTGGCGCAAGTGGCGCTAACTCATGTTAATGGAAGCTATGGGGATATGCTCTACATGGCAGGTTGGAGACAGCAAAATCACGAACCGTTGCAGCCTCGGCTATCAGAAAGTCATCATTTTTCATCGGGGTAAACAGGCAAGTTACAACAAGCAAGCCGGTAAGTTTCTTGGAGAAAGTCGGTAAGTTACTTGAAGAAAACAAGCGATTAGTGATTGGTGATTAGTTATTAATTATTGTGATTAATTATTAGTGATTGGTGATTAGTGATTAAAGAAAAGACGAAACACATAAAGCTATCCGACCCCCTATATTAATATAAGGTATTCCGATTATATCATCTAAAATCCACCGAAAAGCAAAAACTTCCAAAGTGTTCACGACAAGCCGTTCCGAACAAAATAGCGGTATTTTATTATAAAAAAACATATAAAATGCGGTATTCTACAATTGTTTGAGTAACTTTGCACAATTATTAATGAAATAAAGGAGAGATTGTATCATGAACAAATATATTCTCATAGCAGCCATTATGCTTGTCGCAAAAGGCGCCAAAGGACAGGACGTCTGGGAAGTGCCCACTGACAACAGCACAAACAATACGGAGATGAAAGCCGCAAAAGGCAACAATACCGAAAAGGAAACCACTAAGACATCGCTGAAGAACCCACAATATCTCAGCGGAGCAGTGACGGAAAAAGACGGGAAGGTGGTTTGGGAGCTCAACATAGGCCTGAAGGGAAAGACCGCACAGCAGATTTATGATGCAACGATAAAGACCTTCCAGAGCTACACCAAACAGGACAACCAGCTCGAAGGCAGCAAGATAGCACTGGTGAACAAGACGGAGCACATCATCGTGGCGCAGGTAAAGGAATGGCTCGTGTTCAAGGATGCCTTCCTTGCCCTTGACAGAGCAAAGCTGCAATATAATCTCGTGGCGACATGCATGGACGGAAAACTGAACGTCACCATGGGGAGAATATCATACATCTACGACGGAAACGACGGAAAAGGCGAAACAAAGATATTGGCGGAAGAGGCTATAAACGACAAGAACGGACTGAACAAGAAGAAGACAAAGCTCACACCGGGATGGGCAAGGTTCAGAATAAAGACCGTGGACAGGAAAGACGAAGTCTTCAACTACATAAAGGAAAAGACAGCTACTTTCCTCGCCGATTAAGCAAACATATAACCGATAAACATTTATGGACAATATAAACAGCAATACAGACAACGGCACGACGGAAGAAAGCACTCTCCGTATGCCGGAAAGACATCACAGAAGACCAAAGGAGAGAGGCAAGTTCTTCCTGCTTCGCAACATCCTGAACATCATCTTCATAATAGGAGCCATAGTGGGCATGCTGGTTTACTTCTTCCAAAACGAAGGAGCCGGCACCGTCATCGTACTCGGAGCCATGGCTTTCAAAATGTGTGAATGCGTTATACGACTTGTAAAATGACACGAAGATACATCCTCGCACTGATAGCCCTTGTTGTATCCACGTCCGCAGTATGGGCGCAGGAATACAACCAGCTGAACGACGACGGCACTTTTACCGGAGCAAACGACGCTTTCGGAGGCAGAAGAGACTCTACAAAACATAAGGACAAGGTAATACCAAAAGGTCTGAAGGTATGGACTGTGGATGAACGCTTCGGCGACATCACGGCAGCCCGGCCCGACACGTTGTCGCACATGTTCATGAACTCCATCTTCACCTCCGGAACGAGAGGAGAATACAATACAACAGGAAACCTCGGCGCTCCAAGAATAAACCGCGTGTTTGCCGACAGACCCATCGACGGACAGTTCATCTTCACACAGCCATACGACTACTTCGTACAACCCGTAAGCACTTTCAGATTCACAAACACGCTCTCGCCCATAACAAACCTCACATACAACGAGTGTGGCGACCGCACCAACGGCGAAGACCACCTGAAGGCTCTCTTCGGAATAAACGCAGGAAAAGACCTCGGCATGGGATTCAAGTTCGACTATATATACGGCAGAGGATACTACCAGAACCAAAGCACATCCCACTTCAACTACACCATGTATGCATCATATCTCGGAGAAAGATACAATGCACATTTCCTGTTCTCTACAAACCATCAGAAAGTGACAGAGAACGGAGGTATCACCGACGACAGATACATCACACACCCGGAAGTATTCAACGACGACTTCGGCGAGAACGATATTCCTACCGTATTGGAGCAGAACTGGAACCGCAACGACAACCAGCATATCTTCTTCACCCACAGATACAACGTGGGCTTCAACCGCAAGGTGAAGATGACGGAGGAAGAGATAAAAGCAAGAAAGTTCGCCATAGAATCGAAAAAGGAGAACGAAAAAGAACGACTGAAGGAACAGGCGCAGAGAAAGGCAAGGAAAGACGGAAAGGACTTCGACGAAGAAGAGTTCGACCGCAAGGGAAAAGTGTTCTCCGGAAGACCTACCGACGCCAAGATTGCCGGAGAGGAACCCGTAGCCGACAAGACCGGAAACAAGGAAGGACGAATAGCAGTCAGCGGCAAGGAGCAGGCTGACAGCCTCGCCAGCAGCACCACGGCAAAAGCCAGCGTGGACACCACATGGATGAAAAACGAATACGTACCCGTTACGAGCTTCATACATACTCTGAAATTCGACAACTACAGAAGGATTTACGAGGCTTACAAGACTCCCGAAAACTATTACCTGAGCAAATATGACATCGACGAGCACTTCGGCGGTGACTCCATATACGACAAGACAAGACACTATTCGCTCAGGAACACGCTTGCCATAGCCATGCTTGAAGGCTTCAACAAATGGGCGAAGGCAGGACTAAAAGTGTTTGCCACATCTGAGCTGAGGCATTTCGCCATGCCGGCACTTAACGGCGGCACCGATTCCTACAACGAACACAACCTCAGCATAGGAGGACAGCTCATAAAGACCGAAGGAAAGGCTTTCCACTATAATGCCACGGCAGAAGCATGGCTGACGGGCGAAGACGCAGGACAGCTGAAGGTGGACGGCAATGCCGACCTTAACTTCAAGCTGTTTGGAGATACCGTACAGCTTGCCGCCAAAGCATACTTCTATCGTCTGAACCCTACTTTCTTCTACCGCCATTACCACTCTAAGCATCTCTGGTGGGACAACGACCTGAGTAAGGAGACACGGACAAGGATTGAAGGACTATTCTCACTGAGAAAGACAAAGACGACTCTCAGAGTTGCCGTTGACAACATCAGCAACTATACATATTTCGCACAGAAATACAATATAACCGAGAACTTCGGAAGAACAGGTACCACGGTAAACGTAAAGCAGCACAGCGACAACATCAGTATGCTCACCCTGCAGCTGGGACAAGACTTCAAGCTCGGACCGCTGTACTGGGAGAATCTCATCACGTATCAGAAGTCGAGCAACGACGACATCCTTGCCGTGCCACAGCTGAACGCATACACAAACCTGTATCTGAGATTCAAGATAGCAAGGGTACTGAAAGTGGACCTTGGTGCCGATGCCAGATATTTCACGAAGTACAAGGCGCAGGACTACAGCCCGGCACTCGGACAATACACCGTGCAGGACAACGGCGAAGCTAACGTGAAGACAGGAAACTATCCGATAGTGAACGTCTACGCCAACATGCATCTGAAGCAGACAAGGTTCTTCATCATGATGAGCCATGTCAATGCAAGCAACGGGGAGTATTTCCTGACGCCACACTACCCTATCAATACGAGGATATTGAGATTCGGGCTGTCGTGGAACTTCTTCAACTAATTCTACTATAATATATATATAATATAAGGTGTAACCCCTCAAAGGCACACCTATAAAGAAAGATAAAAACAAAAGAGATTATGCCTCAAATATCAGTACGCGGACTTGAAATGCCGGAATCGCCAATCAGAAAGCTGGCACCGCTTGCAGCCGCAGCAAAAAAGAAAGGAACAAAAGTATATCATCTGAATATCGGACAGCCGGATCTGCCCACACCGAAAGTGGCTCTCGACGCAATAAAGAACATCGACAGAAGCATTCTGGAGTATTCCCCCTCTCAGGGATATCTCAGCTATAGGGAGAAACTCGTTGACTACTACAAGAAATACAACATCAACGTAACTCCCGACGATATCATCATAACATGCGGAGGAAGCGAAGCCGTGCTCTTTGCATTCATGTCATGTCTGAATCCGGGAGACGAAATCATCGTGCCGGAACCGGCTTATGCCAACTATATGGCTTTTGCCATCTCGGCAGGAGCAACCATCAGAACCATTGCCACTACCATAGAGGAAGGATTCTCCCTGCCGAAGGTGGAGAAGTTTGAGGAACTGATAAACGACCGCACGAGGGCAATCCTGATCTGCAACCCGAACAACCCTACCGGCTATCTATATACCAGAAGGGAGATGAACCAGATAAGGGACATGGTAAAGAAACACGACCTGTATCTCTTCTCCGACGAGGTTTATCGTGAATACATATATACAGGCTCGCCATACATCAGCGCCTGCCATCTTGAAGGCATCGAACAGAATGTTGTGCTCATCGACTCCGTCAGCAAGAGATACAGCGAATGCGGAATACGCATAGGTGCCCTGATTACGAAGAACAAGGAGGTAAGGCAGGCTGTGATGAAGTTCTGCCAGGCACGCCTCTCACCACCTCTGATAGGACAGATAGCGGCAGAGGCTTCACTCGACGCACCTGAGGAATATTACCGCGACGTATATGACGAATACGTTGAAAGAAGAAAATGCCTCATTGACGGACTGAACCGCATACCGGGAGTATACTCCCCTATCCCGATGGGAGCATTCTATACCGTGGCAAAGCTTCCGGTGGACGACAGCGAGAAGTTCTGCAGATGGTGTCTTGAGGAGTTCAACTATGAGGGAGAAACCGTGATGATGGCACCCGCAAGTGGTTTTTACACTACTCCGGGAGCAGGTCACAACCAAGTCAGAATAGCTTACGTATTGAAGAAGGAAGACCTTACAAGAGCACTGCTCGTATTGCGAAAGGCTCTGGAGGCTTATCCGGGAAGAGTTGAGGATGAATAAATGAATTTCCCATTATACATAGCAAGAAGAATATACACAGACAGCGGCGACAAGAAGAAGGTCAGCAAACCTGCCCTCTATATCGCCACAGCAGGTGTGGCAATCGGTCTGGCTGTGATGATAGTCAGCGTTTGCGTTATCTTTGGCTTCAAGCATACGATACGCAACAAGGTCGTAGGACTGGGTAGTCATCTTACCGTGGCAAGCTACAACGCCCTTCATGGCGGCGAACAGACTCCGATAGATGTTACTGACAGTATGCTGACTGTAATAAGGAAGACTCCCGGTCAGAAGCACATCGAAAGATATGCGATAACACAGGGCATACTGAAAACGGACAGTGATTTCATAGGGGTCGTATATAAAGGCATTGCCGCCGATTATGACACTACGTTCATCCATTCTTCCCTGAAAAGCGGATTCATTCCCAAGTTCAGCGACAAGGCAAGCGGGAACAAGATTCTCGTATCACAGATTATTGCCGACAAGCTGAAAATAAAAGCCGGTGACAAGGTATACTCATATTTTATCAACGGTAGCGACATAAGGGCAAGAAGATTTACCGTGGCGGGCATCTACCAGACCAACATGTCGAAGTTTGACGAAACGCTCTGTTTCTGCGACCTGTATACTGCCGTGAAGCTTAATGGTTGGGAAGAAAGCCAGATATCAGGAATAGAAATCTCCGTGGCTGACTATAAGGCGATAGACCAGGCCTCCAACTATCTTGTAAAGAACGTGAACAGGGCTGAAGACAAGTATGGCGTCATGTATTCGTCGGAAACCATTCAGGAGATGTACCCTCAGGTCTTCTCATGGCTTGACCTTCTTGACCTGAACGTATGGATTATTCTCGCCCTCATGACATGTGTTGCCGGCATAACAATCATCTCCGGTCTTCTGATTATAATCCTTGAACGCACCAACATGATTGGTATCCTCAAAGCTTTGGGATGCCGGAACAAGAGCGTAAGGCACGTGTTCCTCTGGTTTGCCGCATTCATCATCGGAAGGGGTATCCTTATCGGAGATGCTATAGGAATAGGCATTGTGTTGCTGCAACAGTTTACTGGCATCGTCAAGCTTGACGCTTCTGTATACTATGTAGACTACGTGCCTGTAGAACTTAACTTGCCTATCATCCTGCTGATAAATGTATCAACCCTATTGATATGCCTGCTTGTCTTTATCGGACCAAGTTTCCTTGTGTCTCATATTACTCCGGCAAAGTCAATGAAATATGAATAGAAACAGAAAGCAGGAAACTGTATAAAGAGTTTCGCAAAAGGATAAAAAACAAGACGTCGTTCACTATCTGCCTGTGCAATATGTGGACGACGTCTTGTCTTATTATTATAAGTCATGGCCATCCAAGACCCGACGTTTTTATCTTATTCTATCAGCCGCACGTATTAAAGCTTCATCCGCCTTAACGCCCTTGCGAGCCATAAACACCAGTATTATAGCTATCAGCGGTAATACTGCTGCAAAAGAGAGCTTGAACTCTGCATTGACGGAACTCTTATGAAGATAAGCAATTACTCCATAAGCGATATACCAGACAATGAGCAGAAGCATGTTCCATGAACATAACTTAATCTGCAACTTCCTGTTGTTGAACAGGAATATTGTAGCCCCGGAAATAATCACCGACAACAGAGCGATACAGAACAGAGGTGCAACAGAAAAGTCCAGACTTCCATTTCCGTCCTGTATCCACAGGTTGTACATAACAGAGTCAACTCCAAGCTCTACAGGTTTGAATATTCCTATCGGCATGCAAAGCGAGATGATTCCCACTATCGCAGCAAGCAAAAGGAATACAGACTGTTTACGCTGAATCATGCTTCCTTGCTGTTTTCTGCAGACGGATCACGCCAGTATATGTTTCCTTCTACGAATTCCTCTGTTGCAAGCAATGTTGGTTTAGGAAGCTTCTCGTAATATCTTGAGATTTCTATCTGCTCACGATTTTCAAAAACTTCCTCAAGACTGTCGTTGTATGAGGCAAATTCAGCAAGCTTTTTGCTCAAGTCCTGTTTGATTTCCATAGAAATCTGATTTGCGCGCTTGCCAATGATTGCAACACTCTCATAAATGTTTCCAGTCTCATCACAGAGATCCATGATGTTACGCGTTACGGTATTTACCGGTGCTTTTGACTTTTTGTAATCCATTACCTTTATTAAATATATTAATTATTATTTCTTCTGATTCTTCCCCACGTTAGTCCTTAACGTATTTCTTGCATGTTTCTATATACTTTTCCGCAAGGCCCCTGTCCTTGGAATCCGGATATTCATTGATGAATCCGTAACACTCATCCTCGGCATCACGATAGCGGTCCATCTTCTTTGAGTCCACACTCTGCTGGGCCAGCTCGAACTTGCTCTTCATCACGAGCTTTGCAAAGTCCTCACGCATGCTTGTATAAGGATAATCCTTCAAGGCGTTTTGCGCTGTTATGATGCAAGCCTCATAGTTGCTTCCACCACTTGTGCAATTGCCGAAATACGTGCCGAGGTTATAATACAGCTGCGCTGAATAGAGCTCCTTCTTCACCAACTTGTCCTGAAGGGCAAACAGACGGTTCTGCGCCTCATTCTTCCTTTTGGCATCCTGATACAGGTCAAGATAGTCCTGGAATGCTGAAATGGCATTTACCGTCTCCGTCTGGTCAAGACGCGGCTCCGGCGTACTCATATAAAGGCTCTCACCGATATAATAAGAAGCAAGCTCTGCATAAACGCCCTTGGGATATGTCTTAACGTATTTCTTGAAATACTCGGCTGCCGTATCATAGTCCTTGTTCTTGAACTCCGCCATTGCAAGCATATAGAGGCTCTCTTCCGCATTGTCGGTACCCTTCTGTATTGTAACAAGTTCCTGAAGAAGTGTCGTTGCCTTAACATATTTACCACGCAAATAGCACTCCTTGGCATATTCGTATTTCAAATCATTGTCTGATGACTTATATATCTGGTTGAACTGGTTTACGCAACTTGTAAACATCAGTGCAACGCCTGTCATCGAGAAAATTATCTTTTTATTCATACTTTTCAAACAATTTGAGTTGCAAATTTACACATAATAATTTAGTATTCAAAATAATAAAATAAAATTTGCCCATTTTTTATCATGATTATTGCCATTATTAAGTTCTTTATAAGTATTTTTGCAAAATAATTCAACGTTTTCAGTGATAACAACACTGGTTTTATTCTTTAAACACATATTATGGGCAAGTTTTTACTTACTTCAAAATACAAGCCTACAGGCGACCAGCCTGAGGCTATCAAGGAGCTGACGGACGGACTGAACAGGGGTGACAAGGCGCAGGTACTGCTCGGAGTGACTGGTTCGGGAAAGACATTCACCGTGGCAAACGTCATAGCAAACGTCAACCGCCCTACCCTAATCCTCAGCCACAACAAGACACTCGCAGCCCAGCTCTACGAAGAGATGAAGGGGTTCTTTCCGGAGAATGCCGTAGAATACTATGTTTCGTATTACGACTATTACCAGCCTGAGGCTTATCTTCCACAGACCGACACATACATAGAAAAAGACCTCGCCATCAATGAAGAAATCGACAAGCTGAGACTTTCCGCCGTGTCGGCATTGCTCTCCGGAAGGAAAGACGTCATCGTCGTGTCTTCCGTATCATGTATCTATGGTATGGGCGGCCCCACGGCAATGGAACAAAGCGTGATAACGATAAAGAAAGGACAGATTATCGACAGGAACATGTTCCTAAGAAGACTCGTGGATTCTCTTTACGTAAGAAACGACATTGAGCTTCAACGCGGCAATTTCAGAGTCAAGGGAGACACCGTTGACATCTTCATGGCCTACAGCGACAACGTTCTTAGAGTATCGTTCTGGGACAACGAGATAGACTCTATCGAAGAGGTGGATTCCATAACGTTTCACAGACTTGCTTCTTTCAACGAATATCAGATTTATCCAGCCAACATTTTCATAACATCAAAAGAGCAGACACAAGAGGCTATAAAGCAAATTTCAAAGGATCTCGACGAGCGTATTGAATTCTTCAACGAAATAGGCGATAACATTAAGGCTCAGAGAATTAAGGAAAGAGTTGAATATGACATTGAGATGATTAAGGAACTTGGTCATTGCTCTGGAATAGAGAACTATTCAAGATACTTCGACGGGCGTGAAGCCGGAGAAAAGCCTTACTGCCTATTGGACTTCTTCCCTAAGGATTACCTTCTTGTGATTGACGAAAGCCACGTGAGCGTGCCACAGATCAGAGCCATGTACGGAGGAGACAGAGCAAGAAAACAGAATCTTGTGGAGTTCGGCTTCAGACTGCCTGCCGCCTTTGACAACAGGCCATTGAAGTTTGAGGAATTCCAGCAGATGACAAACCAGGTCATATATGTTTCCGCGACACCGGCCGAATTTGAATTACAAGAGTCAGAAGGTGTTGTCGTGGAACAGGTGATACGGCCTACAGGACTGCTTGACCCTGAAATAGAAGTAAGGCCAAGCGAGAACCAGATAGACGACCTGATGAACGAGATTCTGATAAGATGCGAGAGAAACGAACGAACACTCGTAACCACATTGACGAAACGTATGGCTGAGGAGCTGACGGAATACCTTCTCAACCATGACGTGAAAGCCAACTATATCCATAGCGACGTTGCTACCCTGGATAGAGTAAAGATAATGAACGACCTGAGAGCAGGACTGTTTGACGTGCTGGTAGGAGTGAACCTCCTGCGCGAAGGACTCGACCTGCCCGAAGTATCGCTCGTGGCAATCCTCGATGCGGACAAAGAAGGATTCCTGCGTTCACACAGGTCTTTGACACAGACTGCCGGACGAGCCGCAAGAAACGTAAACGGCAAGGTGATAATGTATGCCAACACCATAACGGAAAGCATGCAGCTCACCATTGACGAGACCGAGCGCAGAAGGGCTAAGCAAATGGCCTACAACATCAAGAACCATATAACGCCACAGAAAATAGAAAAAGAAATCAAGACTAACGCTCTTGGCATTTCCGCTGACAACACCAGCGCCAGCAACGAGAAGAACAAGAAGGTCATCAAATATGCTCCTTACACCGACATGGAAGGAGCAAGACTTGTTGCCGACCCTATCATGAAGAAGATGAGCAAGACAGAAATAGAGACAAGTATCGAGCATACAACAGAACTAATGAAAAAGGCGGCGAAGGAACTGGATTTCCTGCAGGCGGCGCAATACAGAGACGAAATTGTAAGGATGCAGGAACTTCTCAAAACAGCAAAATAGAGATTTATCAAGTATTTATCAAAAACTTTTGGCAGTATTCTATTTTATTGCTAACTTTGCACATTAAATTTTTGAACATATAATTAATATAAAACTCAATTATTGTGGCAGAAACAAAATACATCTTCGTCACTGGCGGTGTGGTTTCATCGCTTGGCAAAGGAATCATCTCTTCGTCAATAGGTAAATTATTACAGGCAAGGGGCTACAACATTACTATTCAGAAGTTTGACCCGTACATCAACATCGACCCAGGTACATTGAATCCATACGAGCATGGAGAATGCTACGTGACCGTTGATGGAATGGAAACAGACCTTGACCTCGGACATTATGAAAGATTTACAGGTATTCAGACAACTAAAGCCAACTCCCTTACAACAGGAAGAATATACAAAGCGGTAATAGACAAAGAACGCCGAGGCGATTATCTCGGAAAGACTATACAGGTTGTACCGCACATCACTAACGAAATCAAACGAAACATTAAATTACTCGGTGAAAAGAACCACTACGATTTCGTCATTACCGAAATCGGAGGCACTATCGGCGACATAGAAAGCGCACCATATCTGGAAGCTATCAGACAGATGAAATGGGAACTGGGCAAGAATGCCGTATGTGTACACCTTACTTACGTACCTTATTTAAAAGCGGCAGGTGAGCTAAAGACGAAACCTACACAACACTCCGTAAAAGAATTGCAGAGCGTTGGTATCCAGCCGGACATTCTTGTTTTGCGTACAGAGAAGCATCTCGGAGAAGGAATACTGAAGAAAGTGGCTTCCTTCTGTAACGTTGACATCGACTGTGTCGTTCAGAGCGAAGACCTGCCTTCTATCTATGAGGTGCCTGTAAACATGCAGAACCAGGGTCTTGACTCTGCTATTCTGAAGAAAATGGGTATTGAACCGGGAGAGAAACCGGCACTCGGACCATGGAAGAGCTTCCTCGAAAGAAGAGCAAAGGCAACGAAAGAGGTCAACATAGGCCTCGTAGGCAAATACGACTTGCAGGATGCATACAAGAGTATCCGTGAAAGTCTCTCGCAAGCAGGTACATACAACGACTACAAGACTGTAATGACTTTCATAAACAGCGAGAAGCTGACAGAAGAGAATGTTGCAGAAAAGCTTAAAGGCATGGACGGAATAGTGATCTGTCCGGGATTCGGACAGCGAGGCACTGAGGGAAAGATCATTGCAGCACACTATACAAGGACACACGACATTCCTACCTTCGGTATCTGTCTCGGTATGCAGATGATTGTCATCGAGTTTGCAAGAAACGTGCTCGGATATGAAGATGCCAACAGTAGAGAGCTTGACGAAAAGACTCCTCACAATGTTATCGACATAATGGAAGACCAGAAGGACATAACAAATATGGGAGGAACGATGCGTCTTGGAGCATACGAATGTATACTTAAGCAAGGTTCACGTGTCTTCAATATCTATAAGAAAGAGCATATACAGGAGAGACACCGTCACCGTTATGAGTTCAACAACGACTATGAGCAGGAATATGAACGCGCAGGAATGAAATGCGTAGGCCGCAACCCTGAAAGCAACCTGATCGAGATTGTTGAGATACCTGGACTGAAATGGTACATCGGCACACAGTTCCATCCGGAATATTCAAGTACAGTGCTTCACCCGCATCCGCTGTTCCTTGACTTTGTGAAGACCACTATAGAGAGTAAAAAATCCTAAAGCTTGAATAAAACAAGAAACATTTAAACTTTAAGAAAGAAAACAATATTAAAAAATGGACAAGAATACAATCACCGGCTTTCTTCTTATCGCAGCATTGCTAATCGGTTTCAGCTGGTTCAACAAACCATCTGACGAAGAAATTGCACAACAGCGTACACAAGACTCTATTGCCAACGTGCAAAAGGAAAAGGCGAAACAGCAACAAGCAGCAAACGCGGCTGCAGCTAAAGCAATGGCAAAGATTGATACGACAGCCGCATTCCATGAAGCTCTTGCAGGAAAAGCACAGAAAGTTACGCTGAAGAACCAGAAGGTTGAACTGACATTCAACTCAAAGGGTGCTACTGTAGAAAAAGCTGTCATCAAAGGTTTCAAAGACTACAAGGGAAACAAAGACGTCACCCTGTTTGACGGTAAAGACCAGTCACTCAACTTCATGCTTGCAGGTAAAGAGACCAACCTCATAACCTCTGACATGTATTTCACACCATCGGAAGTTACTGACTCTACAGTTGTGTTTACCGCCAGTGCAGCAGAAGGAAAGTCATTGACCATCTCATATACATTAGGTAAGGACTACATGCTTCACGCATCTATCCAGGCTAACGGAATGAGCGGAATGTTTGCACCGAACTATAACGCAATGGATGTTGAATGGAAAGACAAATGCCGCCAGCAGGAGAAAGGCTTCACTTTCGAAAACAGATACGCCACCCTTACATACCATCTGACAGAGGGAGGAACAGACTATCTCGGCGAAACGAAAGAGCTGACAGACGAGGCTGTTGAAGACAATATCGACTGGGTGGCATTCAAGAACCAGTTCTTCAGTGCCGTGATGATTGCAAAGAACGACTTCGGCAAAAATGCCAAGATGACAAGTATTCCGCAGGAGAAAGGTTCAGGCTATCTAAAGCAGTACGGAGCAAAGATGAAAACATTCTTTGACCCGACAGGAAAGCAGCCTACAGAACTGGAGTTCTACTATGGTCCTAATGATTTCCGTCTGCTACAGAACGTAGAGGAAGAGAGCAAGTTCGGAAAAGAGCTTGAGATGCAGCGCCTTGTATATCTTGGATGGCCTCTGTTCCGCATCATAAACAGATGGTTCACCATCTATGTCTTCGACTGGCTAACGGCATTGGACATCAACATGGGTATTGTACTTATACTCATCACGATGCTCCTGAAGTTCATCACTTTCCCTCTCGTAAAAAAGAGCTACATGTCTTCAGCCAAGATGCGCGTATTAAGACCGAAACTCGATGCCTTGACAAAGAAGTACGACAAGCCTGAAGACCAGATGATGAAACAGCAGGCTATGATGGCTGAATATTCCAAATATGGAGTAAGCCCACTGAGCGGCTGTCTGCCAATGCTCATACAGATGCCTATCTGGATTGCTATGTTCAACTTCGTGCCGAACGCCATACAGCTGCGTGGAGAGAGCTTCCTGTGGATAAACGACCTCTCTACTTACGACCCTATTATAGAATGGGGAACTAACATCTGGCTCATTGGCGACCACTTGTCACTGACATGTATTCTCTTCTGCGTTGCCAACGTATTGTATTCTATAATGACAATGCGTCAGCAGAGAGACCAGATGGTTGGCCAGCAGGCAGAACAGATGAAGGCAATGCAATGGATGATGTATCTCATGCCGGTAATGTTCTTCTTCATGTTCAACGACTATTCTGCAGGTCTTAACTTCTACTATTTCGTATCGCTGTTCTTCAGCGCTGCCATCATGTGGACGCTGCGCAAGACAACAAACGACGAGAAGCTTCTTGCTATCCTTGAAGCAAAATATCAGGAGAACAAGAACAACCCTAAGAAGACAAGCGGACTGGCAGCAAGACTCGAAGCCATGCAAAAGCAGGCTGAGGAACTAAGAAAGCAACGCGAGGAGCTTGAAAGAAGAAGAAACAATTAATGTTCAAATATAACAATAAGCCTGTGAAAGAATTTACTGTCCTGTAAGTTCTTCACAGGCTTTCTAAATCAATATTATGAAAAAATCAATCATTTTTGCTGTAGCACTCGCCATGAGTTTCAGCACTTTTAAAGCACAATCGACAGTGAAACCGATCGGTAAGAGTAACATCACACTCACCAGCGACAAAATGACCCCCGAAGCCCTTTGGGCAATGGGACGCATTGCCGGTGCACAGGCTTCGCCTGACGGCAAGCATATAGTATACCAAGTTGGTTACTACAGTGTGAAAGAGAACAAGGGACATCAGGTGATTTGCGTGATGGACAGTGACGGAAAGAACATCAAACAGCTTACTACAAGCTCAAAGAGCGAGTCGGACCCTGTATGGATAAACGGCGGCAAGAAGATTGCCTTCCTGTCTGACGGACAGATCTTCACAATGAACATCGACGGTTCTGACCGTAAGAAACTTACAAACGACAAGATCGGCATTGACGGCTTCAAGTTCTCGCCAGACGAAAAGAAAGTAATCCTCATCAAGCAGATTCCTTTCCATGAAAGCATTCAGAAGAATCCTGATGATCTTCCTATGGCAACAGGAAGAGTCGTGACAGACCTCAACTACCGCCACTGGGACGAATATGTTGAATCAATACCGCATCCATATCTTGCAGAAGTAACTCCAAACGGAATAACAGAAGGCACGGACATCCTTGAGGGTGAGCCATACGAATGCCCAATGAAACCTTTCGGAGGAGTAGAACAGCTTGCATGGAGCAACGACTCCAAGAACATAGCATACACATGCAGAAAGAAATCGGGTGTAGAATATGCTACATCTACCGACTCTGACATCTATCTTTACAACATAGAAACAAAGGAGACCAAGAACCTCTGCAAGTCTGCTGGATATGTAGAGCCAAAGTCTGACCCTACAAAGACTAAGAAATACCAGGCGGTAAATTCTAAAGAGAATCTGAAGAACAACCCTGGCTATGACACAAATCCGAAATTCTCACCTGACGGAAAATATGTTGCTTGGCAAAGCATGCCAAGAGACGGATATGAGAGCGACCGCAACCGTCTTTGCGTATATAATCTCGCAACAGGAGAGAAGACATACGTAGCAGAGAAATTCGATTCCAACGTGGACGACTTCTGCTGGATGCCTAATTCAAAGGACATTACATTCATCGGCGTATGGCACGGCTGCATTAACATGTACAGAACAAACCTTGCAGGAAACGTGGAGCAGCTTACCAACGACTGGGCGGACTTCGTTTCTGTATCACTGGCAAACGACGGCAACAAGCTTCTCGCCGTGCGCCAGAGCATGTCTGCACCAAACGACATCTTTGTCATCACTCCTGCAAAGAATGCGAGCAAGACAAAGGTTGAGCAGATAACCAAAGAGAACAAGCAAATTCTTGACCAACTCTCATTGGGCAAGATACAACAGCGCTGGGTAAAGACAACCGACGGTAAGGAAATGCTCGTATGGATTGTATTGCCTTCCGACTTCGACCCCAACAAGAAGTACCCTACCCTTCTGTTCTGCGAGGGTGGTCCACAAAGCCCTGTATCACAGTTCTGGAGCTACAGATGGAACATGCAGATTATGGCAGCAAACGGATATGTTGTAGTGGCTCCAAACCGTAGAGGTCTCCCAGGTTTCGGCTCTGAATGGAATGAAGAAATCAGCGGCGACTGGACAGGACAGTGTATGAAGGACTATCTGAGTGCCATCGACGATGCAGCAGAAAACCTGCCATTCGTTGACAAAGACCGTCTTGGAGCTGTAGGTGCAAGTTTCGGAGGATTCAGCGTTTACTATCTTGCCGGACACCACGACAAACGCTTCAAGTGCTTCATCGCACACGACGGAGCCTTCAACCTCGAATCTATGTATACCGACACCGAAGAGGCATGGTTCAGCAATTGGGAATACGACGACGCTTACTGGAACAAGAATCTTACAGACAATGCGAAGAAGACTTACGAGAACTCTCCACACCGCTTCGTTGACAAATGGGACACTCCTATCCTCTGCATCCACGGAGAGAAGGACTACCGTATCAATGCCAACCAGGGCTTCGGAGCCTTCAACGCTGCAAAGATGCACGGCATACCGGCAGAGCTGCTTATCTTCCCGGATGAGAACCACTGGGTACTGAAACCACAGAACGGAGTACTCTGGCAGCGCACCTTCTTCAACTGGCTCGACAAATGGCTGAAGAAATAAGAAATAGCACGAATAACAATAATCAAAAAAAATAATACAATGAACGAAACAATCCAAAAGAAAATGAGCGATTCTCCAGCACTGCGCTGGACTGCCCTCGTGCTGCTTGCCAGCGCAATGTTCTTTGCCTACATCTTTGTAGACATTCTTTCTCCACTGCAGGAAATTCTCCAGACGCAACGTGGCTGGGACCCTCAGGCATACGGTCACTTTGCCGGCTCTGAGCCTTTCCTCAACGTCTTCGTGTTCTTCCTCATCTTTGCAGGAATTATCCTCGACAAGATGGGAGTACGCTTCACCGCTATCCTTTCAGGTGGCGTTATGGTGCTCGGTGCTGCAATCAACTGGTTTGCCGTTACTGACACCTTCGAGGCTTCTTCATTCAAGACCTTCATGGATGGCATCCTGAACTTGCCACAGGCATGGTGGAACGTAACACCTTGGTATGACGGCATGCCTGCTTCTGCCAAGCTCTCCGCTATCGGATTCATGATTTTCGGTTGCGGTGCAGAGATGGCCGGTATTACCGTAAGCCGTGGTATCGTGAAATGGTTTACCGGACATGAGATGGCTCTTGCCATGGGTATCGAGATGGCTATCGCACGTGTAGGTGTTGCCGTTGTCATGATTGGTTCTCCTGCTTTGGCATCCATCGCTCCTGTAAGCGTAAGCCGCCCGGTAGCAGCTTCTCTGCTTCTTGTGTGCATCGGCCTTATCTGCTTCATAGTATACGGTTTCATGGATAAGAAACTCGACGCTCAGGGTGCTGAGGAGGAGAAGGACGATCCATTCAAGATTTCCGACATTGGCAAGATTCTCTCGCTCCGCATGTTCTGGGTTGTTGCACTGCTTTGCGTACTCTACTACAGTGCAATCTTCCCATTCCAGAAGTATGCCATCAACATGTTGCAGTGCAACCTGCACTTCACAGCAGAACAGGCTGGATATGTATTCTTCGTATTCCCGTTGGGAGCTGCTGCCGTGACTCCGTTCCTCGGCAACTTCCTCGACCGCAAGGGTAAGGGTGCTACAATGCTTATCCTCGGAGCCATGCTGATGATAGCCTGCCATCTCATCTTCGCTTTCATTGTACCTGCAACACAGAGCGTTGTCATCACACTGGCAGCCATCATCGTACTGGGCATCTCTTTCTCACTCGTTCCTGCTGCTCTTTGGCCTTCAGTGCCAAAGCTCATCGACGGCAAGTTGCTCGGTTCGGCATACGCTTTGATATTCTGGATTCAGAACATCGGTCTGTACGCTTTCCCAATGATTATCGGTAGCGTGCTTAAGGCAAGCAACCCTGGCGTTGAAGACCCTCTCAAGTATAACTATACCATCCCAATGGTTGTGTTTGCAATGCTCGGTGTAGCAGCATTGTTGCTCGGACTCTACCTAAAGGCTATCGACAAGAAGGGCGGTTACGGACTTGAAGAGCCAAACATCAAGAAATAATTCCCCCACAACTGTATATTAACAATAAAATATACATAAATCAATGATAGGAACGGCAAGTTATTTATATACTTGTTTTTCCTATCATTTTTTTTTTGTAATTTTGCAACCATTGAACGTCAGACATAGTATATTATATATAATAAGGTATATATATAACAGATATGTGTACGTTGGAAACTCAACAGAAGATAAAGATAAAATAAATATGGCAAAAGAACTAAAACAACTTACCAAAAGGGCTGATAACTACAGCCAGTGGTACAATGACCTGGTGACAAAGGCAGACCTTGCAGAACAATCACCGGTAAGAGGATGTATGATTATCAAGCCTTACGGCTATGCGATATGGGAGAAGATGCAACATCAGCTCGACGCTATGTTCAAGGAGACAGGAGCACAGAACGCCTACTTCCCTCTTCTTATCCCTAAGTCATTCCTTTCAAGAGAGGCAGAGCATGTAGAAGGCTTTGCAAAGGAGTGTGCCGTTGTAACGCACTACCGCCTGAAAGCAAAGGAAGACAAGAGCGGCGTGGAGGTAGACCCGGCAGCAAAGCTTGACGAAGAGCTCATCATCCGCCCAACATCGGAGACTATCATCTGGAACACATACAAGAACTGGATCCACTCATGGAGAGACCTGCCACTGATGTGCAACCAGTGGTGTAACGTTATGCGTTGGGAGATGCGTACACGTCCATTCCTCCGCACATCGGAATTCCTATGGCAGGAGGGTCACACCGCCCATGCCACAAAGGAAGAGGCAGAGGCAGAGGCACAGAAGATGCTCCACGTATATGCAGACTTTGCAGAGCAGTATATGGCAGTGCCTGTAGTACGCGGCGTGAAAAGCGAGACAGAACGCTTTGCCGGAGCACTCGACACCTACACCATCGAAGCAATGATGCAGGACGGCAAGGCACTACAAAGCGGTACAAGCCACTTCCTCGGACAGAACTTCGCAAAGGCTTTCGACGTTACATACCTCAATAAAGACAACAAGCCTGAATACGTATGGGCTACATCATGGGGTGTGTCAACCCGCCTTATCGGAGCACTCATTATGACACACTCCGACGACAACGGACTCGTTCTTCCACCTATGCTCGCCCCAATACAGGTTGTGATAATACCTATCACCAAGGGACAGGAGCAGCTTGACGCCATCACGGAGAAGCTATCTCCAGTAATTGCAGAACTGCGCAAGGCAGGCATCAGCGTGAAATACGATGATGCAGACAACAAACGTCCGGGATTCAAGTTCGCCGACTATGAGCTGAAGGGAGTACCTGTACGTCTCGTAATGGGAGGACGCGACCTTGAGAACGGCACAGTAGAGGTAATGCGCCGCGACACTCTCGAGAAGGAGACACGCCCTGTCGAAGGAATAGTTGAATATGTAGAGCAATTGCTGAAAGACATCCAGACAAACATCTTCGAGAAGGCAAAGGCTTATCGCGACTCACGCATCTATGAATGTGACAACTATGAGGAGTTCAAGGAGAAAGTGAAAGACGGAGGATTCTTCATCTGTCCTTGGGACGGTACAGCCGAGACTGAAGCAAAGATCAAGGAAGACACACAGGCCACCATCCGTTGCATCCCGTTCAACGTGGAGCAGACTCCTGGTGTGGACATGGTATCAGGAAAGCCTTCCACAAAGCGCGTGATTATAGCAAGAAGCTATTAAGCAGAACAAAAATATCACACGTATGATAACAGCATGAGAACTATGAAAAGCCCTGAAAGGGGCATCATGGTTCTCATTTTTAGTTGCCTCGGCGACAGCCATTAAGCCCCAGACAGTCATTAGCTCGTTTTGGGTTAAGCAAATAAGACTGGCAAACAAAACGACTCTTCAACTCAAAAAGCAAATAACATGTTTGAGAACAAGATAAAGAACAATATAAAGAACAACATAAAAGAATATCTCCGAAAGACCGGTTTCACCTCTTTCTCTCCCAAAGCCGTAATGTTCGACATGGACGGTGTTATCTACAACAGTATGCCCAACCATGCCAGCAGCTGGCACAAAGCGATGAAGAGCGTCGGCATCGACATGCCACCCGAAGACGCCTACAAATATGAAGGAATGAGGGGAGTGGAAACGATACAGCTACTCTTCCGGCAGCAGAAGGACATAGAACTGACAGACCAACAGGCGGCGGAATACTACAAGCTGAAGTCTGATGCCTTCAACAGCTGTCCGCCAGCTGCCAAGATGGAGGGCATAGAGGAACTGATGAAGAAGATAAAACGTTCGGGACTAAAGATTATCGTAGTGACCGGAAGTGCCCAACATACTCTTCTCGACAAGCTCGAACAGGAGCTTCCCGGACTGGTACATAAGGAATTGATAGTGAGTGCTCTCGACGTGACTCACGGCAAGCCAGCCCCTGAGCCATACCTGAAAGGTCTTGCTAAAGCAGGAGTACAGCCATGGGAAGCCATCGTTGTAGAGAACGCCCCTCTCGGAGTGCGTGCAGGAGTGGCAGCAAAAGTCTTCACCGTAGCAGCCAACACAGGTCCCCTGCCCGACTCTTCTCTACTGCAAGAAGGAGCCGACCTCATCTTCTCAAGCATCAATGACTTCATGCTTCATTGGGAAGACTTCGCCAAAGAGTTTGGCAGATAAGAAAAAGAGCTGAAAGGATAACATTCAAGGGAATTGCCACTGACGGAAAAATGTTCCAAATGTCTTGTTTTAAAGATTTTTTATTTATGCTATTATAGTTAAGGATTGAATGAGGTGAAAAAAGTAACTTATTGGACTTCATTTAGAAATTCGGTAACTTTCCAATAGAAAGTCCGTAACTTTCTCATAGAAATTCGGTAACTTTCTATGAGAAGTCTCCTGAGGCTTGTTTTTCTTATGTGTATTTTTATGCAAAAGCAGATGTGTATTATACAAAGAAGGAACCTGTCTTACAGGGCCAATCCTTATACTTTATGTTGTAGTCCGCATATTTCTATTGTGTATGTGCCGCTGTATATTAGCCCCGTATATACTTGGCAATGAAAGAAGTGTTAGAGGAAAAACTCCCCTATGTCAATTCTTTTGTCTTGGTGAAAAAGAAAATGATGAAGCCGAAGTACAATTATGTGGTATCTCTCCCGTTTTTGCTTTTCAGGTTATTGTTTTCATCCTGTTTTTTTGTTGTAAAGCATAAAACAAGCGAAGCTTTTGGATATATGTTTAAAAATAATTCATATTTTTCTGTTTTTCTTTTTAATTTTTTATAATTTTGTATTCGATTTGTACTTTACATCCACGATTACAGTATAATCTTAGTGCTGAAGTCTGTCCGTGATAATGGCGACTGGCTGAGGCAGGATATAAGAAAAACGTTGTTGGCGCTTGGTCTTTTGCATCTGGTAATTAAGAAATGCAGACTCCATGTCGAGGTACCTTGCAACAATGGGCTTTACGTTTTCTGAAGTACACATGTTCAATATCAATCTACAAACAAAACAGTCTGAACTGAAGCCATAAGACATATTAAAAGAAACAAATACTATGATTTCAGAGAGAAACAAAAAAACGAAAGTGACAAACGGCAGTCGCTTTTTCCGTAATGCTATTGTCCTGTTGGGAACATTTTCAATGTCGCTGATGCCCGTTTATTCATGTACGTCAGAGAGTGCAGGTAGTGTAGTATCGCAACAGTCCAAGAAACCCGTAGCCAAGAAGAAACAGCCACAGCGTGCTGCGGTGAAGAAGAAGGTGACAATCAATCCAAAGAATGTCATGATGGTGAATGGAAAGAAAGTGTATTTCACTTTCAAGAAGAACGGTGTCTACTATAATTACCTTGATGCGAACAACAACATTGTCAAGACCAAACGTTCGGGTTGTTTCAGTACCGACGATGAAGTTCTGGACATCAGATGTTATAATGGTTTCGTCTATGTCATCCTGAATGCAGATTTGGAGTCGACAAGAGTTATTAGCCTTGATTTGCTAGAGCTTATTCCAGATCGTGATTATGCAGAAAAAGTGGCAGAAGGAAACGAGATGGAGTTTGACGATGTCAAGCATGTGGTTCGTATAAAGACCATAACGGGTCTTGCCGGAGAAACCGAGGCTGAAGGTTTCACCTTTGACGAAACCACATATAATATGTAGTAAGCTATGGGACTGTTCGGCAAAGGAAAAGGTGGAGGGCTGATGAACGTCATCCGCTGTGACGAGAAAGAATACCTCGTGTGGAAATGGCGCCCACAGGGTCAGGACGTGAATACCACCTCTCGTGAGAATGCCATTCGTTATGGAAGCAGTCTCCGTGTGAAAGACGGTGAAGTGGCAGTCTTTGTGTACAGGCAGAAAGACGGTGTCATGCAGGATTTCATCGTAGGACCTTACGATGACACCATAAAGACAGCCAACTTCCCAGTCCTTTCGAGTATCGTGGGTATGGCTTTCGGTGGCGAGTCTCCTTTCCAGGCAGAGGTGTATTTCATCAATCTGCAGGGTGCCAATCAGGTAAGATTTGCCGTGCCGTATTTTGATGTTGCCGATCCCCGGCTTCCTGATTACCCTGTACCTGTGGCTGTGCGTGGCACCATGACGTTCGCACTTGAGGACTACAGAGGTTTTATAAAGCTCAATCGTCTTGCAGATTTCAGCCTTGATGAGTTTAAAAGGCAAATCAAGGATGTCCTGGTGCGCAAGATAAAAGGTCTGGTTTCCAACATTCCTTTAAAATTTGGTATGCCGGTAGTACAGATAGAACGCCAGATAGACGAGATAAGTGAATATCTTGAGGAGAATCTGAAAGAGAGGATAAGTGAGTTCGGTGTCAAGTTCAAGCATCTCGATGTAGGGGCGATAGAGATAGACAAGGAGTCGCCCGCCTACTTGCAGGTGAAGGACCTTACCGGCGACATTACGGCAAGAACCATGCGTGCCCAGGCCGACCTCAACATACAGAACCTCAAAGACACCCAGGCTCTCAATATGGAGAACATGAGGGATACTATGAGAATACAGCGTGAGGAAGGACAGTATGCCCAGCATCTGCAGACCCAGCAAGGCAATCTTGGCGCATATTCTACAGGGCTTCAGGCTGATGTGCTGAAGACCGCCGCCCAGAATCTTGGAACGATGGGGACTATGAATATGGGTAACGCTGGCGACGGAACCGTTAATCCTGCCGGAATGATGACTGGCATGATGATGGGAGGAGCCATGGGTTCCCAGATGGCTGGCATGATGAATAATATGGGGCAGCAGATGCAGAATGCAATGAATACGCCTCCTCCGATGCCGGGTGTCCAGTATATGCTGGCTGTCAACGGGCAGCAGACGGGACCTTTCGGCATGGCGCAGCTGCAACAGCTCGCACAGAGCGGACGGCTCACCAAGGAGACATACGTCTGGAAACAGGGAATGTCGCAATGGGAGCTGGCAGGTAATGTCCAGGAGTTGAGCGCATTGTTCGCCCCAGCCTGTCCGCCTCCTCCACCAGGAGGAATGCCTACACCGCCTCCCCCTCCTGTAAAATAGTTATTATTTTAAAGAATAGATTATGAACAACGACAGCTTCTTTTCCATAGACCGACTCGTGGAATTCGGTCTTGGCATGTCTATGGCGCAGCAGATGATGAACGTCATGAACGAGAGCATGAAGAATATGTATGTGCCTGGCTCTATCCAGACGATGCCCTCTTCCAGACCTGTTGCTACATGTTATGTGGCGATTGACGGTAAGTCCGTCGGTCCCTTGAGTGAAAGCGAGTTCTCCCAGATGGTTATGAACAAGGCTGTTACCAAGGATACATTGGCATGGATGCCGGGGATGCAGACTTGGCAGCCGGTGGAAAGAATTCCGGACTTGTTGAAAATCGTGGCTCTCACGCCACCGCCATTACCCTAAATGAAAGATTATGAATCCGTATAATATAAAGGTGAACGCTGTGCTCGTAGCCATTTCTTTAGTCTTGTCGTGTCTGATAGGTTATCTTGCCTTCAGCATCGGCGAGGGAAAGGAAAATGATGTGCTCTGCGGAGTATTCAGCACGGTGTGTTTCATGGCAACAACAGTACCGATGGTAGGACTGCAGTATGGGCAGACAAGATTGGGCGTTAATGTAAGAGTAATGTCCTTCCTTTTCTTTGTCCTCTTTCTTGTCAGTCATTTCTGTTTCGCTGCCATCGGAATAAAGATGCCGTACTACATTATATTGAACGGCATTCTGCTTCTCGTTTATTGCGGTGTGCTGTATAAGATGCTACAGATAAATAAGATATAAAGATAAGTAATAATGGATACAACGGATTATAATTATGGTCAGTCTTCAAAGAACGGCAATGTTGTGAAGTGTCCAAGCTGCGGCGCACCGGTAAAGGTCGGCAGCCTTGTTTGTCCGGAGTGTGGCCATGAGTTCCGAAACGTTAAAGCCAATGCGACGGTAACTAAGTTTACCGAAGAGCTGAACAGCCTCAGACGGGCTGGAGGCGCCATGGGTTTTGTCCTGGATGCCGTGGGTGACAAACGGAGAGTTGCTTTTATCGAAGACTATCCGATACCGGATTCACTTGATGACGTTCTGGAACTAATGTTGCTTGCAAAATCCAATGCCGACAAAGACGGACTGCCTGAGCAACGGGCTTATTGGACAATGTTTTGTAGGTGTGTAGACAAAGTGAAGAACTCCGGAATGCAAAACGACCCTCGCTTTGCCCCCTTGCTCGAATTCTACAAGAAGAATGCGAAGAAGAAAAATGTGGGAGGTATGGTTACGCTGTTTTTCTTCCTCTTGTTCGTAATAGGATTTGTCTGTTGGCAGGTATACGGAATATACAGCCTGTCAAAATCGGAAGACAACATAAAACATGCGATAACGGCACAGCAAGACTCTCTGTTGACGGTAATAGATGGTCTGCCGGCACCAACCAAAGACAACTGTTCGGAGTGTGCCTATCGCATAACAAAGCTCTCATGGCGTCCTGTTGACTGCCGCTATGGCGGTAAGGATGAAGATGAAAAAGCTTTGATGGATATGCAGACTGTGGCAGAAAAAGCTGTCGCCAAAAAGAAAAATGCGTATATCCGTCTTCTGAACGGTCTTAAAGTGTTGGAACCGATACCTGTTGATGCAGATTGAAACATTGAATATAAGCGGTATGAGAATCTATAATAATGTTTCCATACCGCTTTTGTTGTCTTTCACAGTTAAGTAGGCTGCGGCTTGATTGTATTATGGCGGATGTGTCCTTTAAATATGAAACGGCTTAAAGATAGAAGAAAGTTGACAGGTTACTTCAAGGAAGTAGCCTGATTGCTTGAAGGAAGTTGACAGATTTCTCAAAAGCAGTATGCGGTAAAAGGATGGCTGATGTTAAAAAAAACATTATAAAATGCGTTTGTATACAATAAACCTTGAAATACTGCGTTATAACATCGTGTTTAAACGTTTATACATAATTCTATCACTGACCGTGCTCTTCGCTGCAGGAGCAAGAGCACAGTATGATGCATCGTTCAGCCACTATTGGGATCTGGAGCCGTATTTCAACCCCGCAGCAGTGGGAAAGCAGCCAAAACTCAATGTCGTGGGTGCCTATGCCATCAGTATGGCTGGCTTCGAGAACAATCCGCGCACTATGTATGTCGGTGCCGATATGCCCTTCTATTTTATCGGAGCATATCATGGAGCTGGTGTGTCTTTACTCAACGACCAGATAGGACTCTTCACACACCAGCGCATAGCCCTGCAGTATGCCTATAAACACAGGCTCTTCGGAGGAACAATCAGCGTGGGAGCGCAGTTCGGATTCGTAAACGAACAGTTCGACGGCTCTAAGGTGGACCTCGGAGAGGCTGGCGACCCGGCATTTGCCACCAGCGACGTGAACGGCAACAGCATGGATCTGGCTGCCGGACTCTATTACACCCACGGTAGATGGTATGCTGGAATAAGTGCCCAGCACCTTACTTCGCCACTTGTGGAACTGGGCGAAACCAACGAATTGCAGATTGATCCTACATTTTATTTGACCGGAGGATACAATATTAAGCTAAGAAGTCCGTTTGTAACAATACCAACATCTGTGTTGGTGCGCACCGACGGAAAGGCATACCGTGCCGATGTTACTGCCAGGGTTGTCTACACCAACGACAAGAAGATGATGTATGCCGGAGTATCCTATAGTCCCACAAACTCTGTGACGGCAGTGATAGGAGGCATGTTCCACGGCATAAACCTGAGCTACAGTTATGAGATGTATACCTCAGCACTGAGCATAGGAAACGGCAGCCACGAGCTGACAGTAGGATATCAGACAAATCTGAATCTGTTCAAGAAAGGAAAGAATAAACATAAAAGCGTAAGAATATTATAATAATGAAGATGAGAAACAGCATTATAGCCCTTTGCGTGATGGTGACGACGCTGACAGGATGCTTCGGCGGAAAAATCAGTTCGTCGTCGGGACGCGGCGGCGAACTGACAGGAACAGGAGCCGGAAGAGGCTTCACAGAGCCTACGCCATACGGAATGACTCTCGTGAAACGAGGCTTCCTGAAGATGGGAATGGAAAAGCAGGATAGTCTGTGGGGAATGAAGACTCCCGTTAAGGAGGTCTCCGTAGACGGATTCTGGATGGATGATACCGAGGTGACGAACTCCGAATACAGACAGTTCGTATTCTGGGTCCGCGACTCCATACTCCGTACACGTCTTGCCGATCCGGCATACGGCGGCGACGAGTCATATATGATAACCGAAGACAAGAACGGAGACCCGGTGAAACCACACCTTAACTGGAAGAAGGCTCTGCCACGCAAGCCCAACGAAGACGAGCAGAGAGCCATCGAGAGTCTCTATGTGACGAACCCCGTGACGGGAGAGAAGACGCTCGACGCAAGCCAGATGAACTACCGTTACGAGATTTACGACTATGTAACGGCAGCCAAGCGTCGCAATCGTCTCAATCCGGCGGAGAGAAACCTCGATACCGACGTGCAGGTGAACCCCGACGAAGTGGTTATGATTTCGAAAGACACGGCATATATCGACGATGAGGGACGCATCGTGAGACAGACCATCAACCGTCAGCTTAGCGGACCGTGGGACTTCCTCAATACGTATATCGTAAATGTCTATCCCGACACCACATGCTGGGTTAACGACTTCCAGAATGCAGACAACGAAACATACATGAGGCTCTATTTCAGTAGCCCTACATATAATGACTATCCTGTGGTAGGAGTGACATGGGAGCAGGCAAACGCCTTCTGTGCATGGCGTACTGACTATCTGCTGAAGGGTCTCGGCGGCGCGGCACGTTACATCCAGCGCTATCGTCTGCCGACAGAGGCAGAGTGGGAATATGCCGCACGAGGAAAGGACGGAACAGAGTTCCCGTGGGAGAACCAGGATGTGAAAAACGACCGAGGATGCTTCTATGCAAACTTCAAGCCCGACCGCGGAAACTATACACGTGACGGAAACCTCATAACGAGTCGTGTGGGAATATACTCCGCAAACTCAAATGGACTCTACGACATGGCTGGCAACGTGGCGGAATGGACAAGCACCATCTACACCGAAGCCGGAGTGACGGCAATGAATGATTTCAACCCCGAGCTCTCATACAACGCAGCCATCGAAGACCCTTACAAGATGAAGAAAAAGAGCGTCAGAGGCGGATCATGGAAAGACCCGGAGTCGTATATCCGTTCGGCATGGCGCACATGGGAATACCAGAACCAGCCACGCAGCTACATCGGATTCCGCTGCGTTAGAAGTCTGGCAAGCACATCAAGTACTAAACAAAAAGCAAGTAAGAAAAGAAAATGACAGAGTATAGCAAATATAACGTAATATACCGCTTGCAGAAGTGGTTGGACAGCGTTCCCGGACAGACGTTCATGAACTATGCCTACAGTTGGGGTGCAGCTGTCGTAATCCTCGGTACACTGTTCAAACTCACCCACCTGCCGGGAGCCAATGTCGCATTGTTCCTGGGTATGGGAACCGAGGTATTCGTGTTCTTCATCTCAGCCTTCGACCGTCCGTTCGACAAGACGCAGGAAGGCAGAGACCTCCCAACTCACATCGACGAGGAGGAGATAGACCGCGAGGAGGCTGAAGCAGAGGC
>ENA-ORNT01000396-ORNT01000396.1-human-gut-metagenome-genome-assembly--contig:-NODE-396-length-32388-cov-9.793091_pt1 | contig 32388 bp, 34 predicted proteins | sample MGYA00242120_ERZ509032 | MGnify/ENA primary metagenome ERZ509032 (study PRJEB26280, sample SAMEA2338729) | human gut metagenome | biome: human gut; feature: human-associated habitat; material: faeces...
GTCCGCTTTCTCTGTACTGCTTTGCTATAGGCTCAAATTTCGCACGCATTTCATCTGCAGTATAGTGTTCAAGAGCACGGCGGCCGTCGAATATAAGACGTGATGCAAGTTTTTCCGCGTGCCAGATTTCGCCACGGCGTTTCAGTTTTTTCTCTAATTCTTCATTCCACTCCATGATATCTGCCTCAATCTGCTGTTTCCGCACTACTCCTCTTGGTCATCACTGTAAATCAGTCCTAGCGCCTTCAGCGTTATGCTTTGCAACATCTCAACAGCTGCTTTATCACCGTACTTGTCGCGAACATGCTCACCAACAGCCTGCATTATAGTTATGATGCAATCAGCAGCCTTTAAAACTGTACCCTGTACATCCCCTATAGCATCATTATCCTCACCGATATACGCAAGCGTATAATCTAAACCGCTTTCTGCAAGCAACTTTTTTGCCTGTTCTGCTTTCTTATAATCAATCATTCTTTTCACCTCTCCAACCACGAACCTTAGCTAATATTGTTTTTCTCATCTCGGTTTCTCTTACACTGTACAGTTCGGCATAATCCTCATCAAGAAAATCTTCCAACATTTCCTCTAATTCTTCCTGCTCATCCTTGCCGGGGAATGTATCCCATTGGATAGCAAGCAATAACGATTTACAGATGTCAATTTCTGATTTGCCATTAGTATAGAGCCCCTTTGGAATGCGCCATTCTATCAAACTTTCTATATCTGCAATCACTCTGGCGCGTTCTGCGTCGGTAAGGTTAAGCATTTTTTATCACTCCATGCTCCACCTCACTCAATCTGCTGTATCCGCATTTCGTTGGCGTGTTCAAGCACCTATCTTCACAAGTTTCACGCTCATAGCAATCTAAACAGCACATCCCATGCCTGCTTTTATAACAACAATTAGCAGGAAAAGGACACTTCAACGCCAGCAGTGCTTTATTTTTTGCTCTAATCGCTTCACCCTCAGCCCTTTTAGCTTCTGCTGCCCTGCGGCGCTCCTTCAAAATGCAACCACAACTCTTTTTACCACCACGCAAACTATCACTATAAGCTTCGCATGTGTTTCCACAGTCACATTGGCAAAGCCATAGAGGGGTTTTCCTTAGTGCTGTCTTTCGGGGCAGTTCTTTGATAACTACCAGCCGCCCAAAACGCTGCCCTGTTAAATCTACTTTTGCACTCATTTTTTCATCTCCCTACAGCCCCAAAAGCTCATTCATGCTTCTGAAATCAGCTGCCACCTTCTGGCGGCGACGGCTCTTGCCGGTTACTTCTACCGGATGGCACATCTCCAGCACTCTGTCATAGATACGGCTGTTGCCGATGCTGTCGGGCTTTTTGATTTCGTCGATGCTCAGGTTGGTTGTGATGATCATAGGCAGCTTTGCTCTATACCGTGCATCAATCACGTTGAACACCTGCTCCTGAGCGTATTCGCTACGGCGTTCCGCTCCCAAATCATCCAGAACCAGCAGGTCGAACTGATTGAAGCTGTCAATATAGGCTTGCTTTTCCTCAATGCTCCACAATGTATTCAGCACCCGCGCAAAGTTGGTCATCAGGCAGGTTCTGCCGGAGTCAATCAGCGCATTGGCGATGCAGGCAGCAGCAAAAGTCTTGCCGGTTCCCACACCACCATACAGCAGCAGGCCTTTCCCCTGCTCCCGAAACTGCGTAAAGTTGCCAACGTAGTTTTTAGCAGCTCTCATTATGCGCGGGTCCGCACCGTCATCAGCTGCAAAATTCCAATGCTGCATATCGCTTTCAAGAAAGCTGGCACGGCGATGCTGCCTGATGCGCGCCTGCCGCTTTTCAGCTTTGCGCTGCTGTTCTTCTGCCGCCAATTTTTCGGATCTACACCGGCAGAGGCACGGCACTACCTTGACCATGCCCAGGAAGCTGCCACGGAACTCTTTCGGCGTATGGCACTTACCGCAATACAGCAGGCCATCTTTTTCGTAATCACCCGGCGCTGGTTCTTCTGCTGCAATCATTTTTTCCGCCTTCGCAATAGATTCCATTAAAACCTCCGTTATGTTTTCCATGTGCTCACCTTCCTAAAAGTATTTGTCCAAATCAGTCATATCTTCACCGCCTGCAGGCTTTGCAGCCGGTTTGTCGCGCCTTGCCCAATTACGAATAGTAGCAAGGTGGTTTTTATAGCTCTTGCCGCTGGAAGCCATATATTCAGACAGGCGCTGTATACGCTGGTCCCAATCAGCAGGGAATTCAGCCTTCAGCTTCTCCAGATCATCATCAGACAGCAGCACGTTTTGATATTCGCCGTGTTTATGGCGGGGGGATTTTTTAGATATACTCTTATTCTTATCTTTATCTATATCTATATCTCCTTCTATATCTAGGCGTGGAACGTCCATGGACGTCCGCGGACATTCCATGGAATTTTGAGGCAAAAGCTTTTCAGCTTCCCTTTTTCTCCGCTTGCGTTCCCTGTCTTTTTCTCTTATCGTCGCCAGCCTGTCTGTGCTCTGGTACTTCTCCCAGCTTGACAGGAAAATCATATTATTGATTATCTCTATCATCCCAAACTGTTCAAAGGTCTTCAGTGCAAGCCTTACAGTTGATATGGGCTTGTTAAACTGCGTGGCCAGCATTTCGTCCGTATATGGGATTTCCTTTGTCAGATAGATAAAACCGCCATCGTTGACATTACCGGCAAGGCAAAGCAGCTGCACCCACATCAGCAGAAGGCTGTCGCCCTCCGGCATGCTGCCAATCTGTTTAATCTTGCGGTTGTCGAACATATCAACAGCAATCTTTATCCATTTCACATCCGCCACTTTATCAGCCCCCTTTCCATGCCGCTTTCAGGCGGTCAAGTTCTAAAGGTGTCATAGTTTCAATGCCCAAGGCCTTTGCTTCCTCCACCACAGCTTCAACCAGCCTGGACATTTCGGCGGTATCGTATGAGCTGCTGCCATAGTAGGCAATCACAGTCATATAGCCGCCGCGTTCACTTATCGGTTCCGCTACCCAGCCAAGGCCGTTAGCCTCCCAGCTACGGATAAACCGCGCCGCACCCGCGCTGATCAGCTCCACTGTTTCAAAGCTGCCAACCTCGCGGATGTTTTTGCGGTATACCGTTTCCTTGGTAGCACCAATCTTTTCGCCTATCTTCTGGCACAGCTGCCACATGTAGTTATTGGCGTTCAGGCTACGCTTACGCTTCTGGCGGTCAATGGATATCGTATATGGCTTCTTGTCGCCCTGCATCGCGTTCAGGACTTCAAAAACGTCCTGCCTATACAAACGCACCACCGTGAACTCTATTGTAGAGCCCATACAGGCCACGTCAGCTATATGTTTAATCTGCGCTTTCATCGTCGTTTCTCTTTTCGAGCAAAATTCTGCCGCATCCCTTACAAATTTTTCCCGGCGTGCCGTCGTTGCTGTGCATACAGTAAGAACAACGATAAGTAAAGCTCAAAGCTCCGTGGTAATATGTTTTGATTTTAGAATAATCTTGACTTTTCAATTTCAAAGCTTCACCCCCCTTACAAATAATTCTTGCCAACTTCCGTCATCCACAAAACATAACCGCTTTTGGTGCCGTACCGGTCCATGTAGCACGATTGTGCGAACCGTTTATAGCGCAGGTCTACGTCACGGCGCTGGTGGGGGCTGTACGCCCCCCGATGATGCTCAGCGCACAGCCAGATAGTAAGGCCTAAGCGGTCTGCTATCTTGCGCCCCGCCGTACCATGGATTACATGGTGGCGTTCCAGGTTCAATGTAGTACCGCAGCAGAAGCATTCTTTTCTGTCCTGCAATATACTTTTTCTCATGCGTCCGCCCGCTTTCTGAGGCTGTTCATGCATTGCGCCCATTGTGCTGCCGTTATATCCTGCAGGTTATTGAGGTGCAGGCTTTGCGCGATGCCTGCCACATCAACGCCCTTCTGCTTTGCCATCGTCTGCAGCTGCGCCAGCTGATAGCTGCTCACCTTGTCGGTATGCTTCGCTGCAGCCTTCACTTGGTAGGGAGCCTGTGGCTCGCTTCTGTGGCTTCCCTCATACTTGCTGTCCCACAAGCCACGATATACATCAGCCGCAACGCCGATGCACTTCATAGCGTTGCCCAGCGCGTCAGTAAGGCACATTTTATAGGCTTCGTCATTGGGAACAAGTCCGTTTTTGTTTTTCTCAACGATGAAGTCACCGCCGCAGCCGTAGACCGGTTCGCTCCAGCCCTCTCCATCGTGATACATAAGTGCAACAGTCAGGAACAATAAAACCTGTCCGTCGCCGCACTGGAATGTCTTTTCATCGGTGATGCTGAACTTCCAGCCAATACCGCACGGTCCGAAAACCGAAGTCATGGCTTCAATCTTCCACTGCGGATTAATGTCGCTTTTGCCTTTTAAGTTGCCGCCCTGTATGGGTTTGATGGCTTCGGCAGGCGGCGTAGTAAGCTGATTATATATTTGCATGTTATCCATGATTGACCGCCTTATTTAATCTGCAGGTTCTGGCGCTGCACCAGTTCGCAGCCCGGTACAGTTTCACCGGCCTTGATAGCCTTTTTGACTGCAACCTTGTCCAGCTCCGGATCTTTGAATTTCAGGAATTCTTCCGGAACATCGCCGATGCACTTTGCGTCAAACTCTACCGCTTCGCTTTTGCGGAAGCTCATGGCCACCTTCGCAGTCTCAAACTTTTTGCCGTTCAGATAACGGCCCAGAAAACCTTTAAGGCTTTCCGCCTTGGCCTTCTTAGCCTTTTCACGTTCTGCAAAAGCGTTCTTCTGCGCTTTCAAAGCTTCTGCCTCCGCTAACAGGTTTTTATACCAGCAGCCCAGGTTCTCAATCTTCTTGTCGCGCTCCATTTCCAGAGCTGCGATTGCTTCAAGGTCGATGATTTCGCCGCTTTCGGTATCTACAACACGGCTTTCGTCCAACTTGACGCAGGCCGCCAGCCTTTCGTCTATATCAAACAGTTTCATGCTATGCCTCCTTTAAACTTACGTTGTTTACGATGTTCTGCAGCTCCCGGGTGGTAAGTCCGGCGAACTGGTCCATGTTAAACATTTCTTTGGTAATGCCTTTTGCAAGCAGCTGATTTTGGAAGTAGTCCATTGTCAGGCCGTCATAATCTCTTTCGTTCATCTGCGCACCTCAATGGGAATCAGCACGATGTCACCCGGCTGAAGCGTGCCCTTAATGTTGCTAATCTCCCGAGCATAGTGAATGACCTCTCTAACGTCTCTGCTGTCGCCCTCGCGCTCCATTACAGAGCCCACCAAATGCCAGAGCGTATCGCCCTCTCCGGCAACGGTCTTGACAACATAATTATCAACCGGACGTGTTGCGTCCCATGCAGCCCAAACGCAGCAGGCTGCGAGCATTGCGATTAAGATTTTTTTCATGCTAATCACTCTCCTGAACACATTTCGTGCAAATAATCGTCAATTGCAAATGCCGGAACAAGGCGGCGGCTGTTACGGACTACATACTTCAGACGGCCCGCGTCCATCTCTTCTCTGACGAATGCTGCGGAACAGCAAAGCAGGAATGCAGCTTCGCCAGTTGGGTAAAGCATTCTGCGCGGAATCTCTCTGCGCTCTTTCGGAGCAGCTTTTTTAACCGTTCTTGCCATGATTGAATCCTCTTTTCTTGGTAGCCTCCGTGTTATAATGTGATTACAGCAAGGAGGTGATTTTACAGTTAGTAGATTTTATACCAGACATCATTGTTGAAATTCCCCAGTCTCGTTATGCTGCGCTGGTCTACGCTAAGTTTCTTGACGGTCTTCAAGGACTTGCTGTTGATTGCTTCAAGGATTGGTGCAAGAAAAACGTATTTCCTACGCTTTTGGTCTTGCTGAATATGCAGAAGCAGTAAAGTAAAGGCTGACATATCAGGGCACTTCTGAAAGTTGCAATGATATGGGCGCTTCATCAGCCAGCAGTCACATATCTTAGCCAGCTTCTTGCCACATTTACTGCAGAAGTTTCCTTTTTTGACGACTTTCCCACAATGCGGGCAGGTCGTCTTCTTTTTATCCTTCATCCTTCACGCCCCGCAAAACTTGTTGATAAAATACTGCTGGCCTTTGCCGGTAACCTTGGTAGTCTTGCTTACGCTGACATGGCCGTCACTGTGGGAAATAGCCGTTTCCTTAATCTTGAACAAGCCCATTTCCATGGCTCTCTGCGTGGGGCTGTTGTAATCCGCTCCGGCACGCTTAATCAGGTAGCCTTGCTCACGCATCCAGCAGAACAAGCGCTTCTGACCAATCGGATGGCCGTTCTGCTTCAGAATCTTCGCAAGGTCGCCTATTAAAATCGTGCTGTCCGACGCGCTCACCGCATCTGCAAACAGCACCTTCGGCTTCGCCGCCTGCAAGTTGGCTTCCGCCTGCCGCCGGGCTTCCTTTTCTTCTTTCAGCTCTGTTGCAAGCTTAATAAGAAAGTCCGGCGATTGAATAGCCTGTTTCAGTACATCGTCATTCATGTAAGCGCCGTGCTTGCGAATAGCAGGCAGCACCTCACTCGTCACCCAGCGCTTGAATTCCTTTGCTTTGGGCATCTTGCTGGAGAGGATGAGAGAGTAAAGACCGCTTTCGTTGATGATAACAGCATTACTTTTATAATTAGAACCAGTCCCCTGAATTAGGGTAGTGGTTTTATCTTCATCATCAACATGAACAGCGATAGCATTTTCAGGCTTTTTGTATCCTAAAATCTCTGCCACGTCCTTGCCGATAAACCAAGGCTCACCATTTTGCTGAATTATACGAACCTGCCCAAAGTCAGGACTTTTAAAAATTTGTAAGTTATTCATTTCGCGCCCCTTTTTATTGTCACGATTCGTGTCACAATCAGGCATAAAAAAGACGTTCTACACTTGTAGAATAATAATGTGCCAGCTTAACCTTGATTTCATCCCTAGGAATTCTATTCCCTGTTTCGTACATAGTTAAAGCTGAAACACTAATTCCAATGGCTTCAGTCACTTCTTTTTGCGTTTTCTTCTCAGAAATGCGCAATTTCAGAAGACGTTCTCCGATAGTTTTAGCATCGTTCATTTTATCACCTCCGCTTTCTTGTCACGTTTTGTGACTAAACTTATAATACCACTTCACTCTCTCAATGTCAACACTTTTCGTGACATTTTTCTATTTTTCTCCTTGCTATTATTCACGTTACGTGATATTATTTAGGTAGTTACTAGAAAGGAGCTTTATCATGCCATTTAACACAATGCTTAAAACACTCAGACTAAAGAAGGGATTAACACAAGGTGAATTAGCGAAATTAACAGGTCTTACGCGAAGCGCAATAGGCATGTATGAATCTGGAAACCGAGAACCAAAATATGAAGTGTTGGAATTGCTAGCTGATTTCTTCAATGTTGATATGAATACATTACTTGATAGGCCCCAGAACGACAACGAGGACATTCGCAGGATGGTGTGCAAAATAGAGGCAGACCCTAACCTCAGAGCTTACATTAAAGAATTAGAGAAAAATCCTAAGCTGGTGACATTAGGAAGGCTGTCCGCAAAAACTACTGATGCTGGCTTAGAAAGCATTCTAGCCGTTACTAAACAAATTGTTAAAACTTCAGGATGTGATGATATTGATCCCGAGCTGTAAAAAAGAGCTTATAAATGCTCAAGCGCACAGCCTTCTTTTGGCGGCTGATGTAAGTGATTTTCCGCTAAGTATTGCACCAATTATGAAGGCTATGAAAATTATGCTAGGTTACAGGCTGATTTTTGTAACATATTCAACTCTTGCTGAGGCTAAACACACCGACATTGATGGTATTTGCCTTGATATGGCATCTAATGATGCCAGAGTAATCTACGATAGTGCCCAGGATATTTTTTATGTCTATTATAATGATACGTTGCCCAAGAGCCGCGTTAAGTGGAACATTATACATGAGCTGGCCCATATTTATTTGGGGCATACTGCGGAAAAACTTAGCATTATTAGCAATGGCAGGAAAATTTCTAAGGCACGAAGCCAACAGATAGAAGAAGAAGCTAATCTCTTTACCCGCTGCATCTTGGCTCCTGATTATTTGGTAGCGCAGCTAATTTACCATTACTCACAAAACAGTCTTTTAGGCACTTATGTTATTCTCCGGAGTTTCTACCGTCTTAGCCAGCAGGCCAGCTACTACTACGCCTGCTATCTAACTAAAGCCCCTGTCCTGCACGTGGACAAAAAGCTCATAGCACCGTTTCTCCCCTATCTTCAACGTATTGTTGATACGTATGACGGCGCGGCCATCCAAGTATTACGTGACCAATATGGTCAGGAATTCGACCGTTGCAGGGTGCGCTATAAATATCCGGAGCGCTCCTGGTCTACTTCAAAGCCTGAGCTTGTTGGTGATATTATGGCCCGAGCATTCGGCGCCCAGGAGAATAAAGGATATGCATAAAAATAAAAGGAGATGAATTTATGGATTTCAAAGATATAAATAACCGTCCTACTCTTCTTAATAAAATAGACTCTTTGACTAATGACTTAAACCTTTATCTTAAGGAAGAAGTAAATAGAGATGATACGTACAAAAAAGCAGCCCTATTATATTACTGGCTAAGAGATTACAAGGCATATATGAAGAATGAGGATAAATTCAATTCTAAATATATGCCAGAATTTGAACGTGGCTCTATTGTAAACGTAAATTTTGGATTTAATGTTGGAAATGAATTTGGTGGGCTCCACTATGCCGTGGTCCTTGCTAAAAGCTCTAAAACAAATAACACGCTCATGGTTCTGCCGTTAAAGTCGCATAAGGACAATGGGAAACCATTGCACAAAACCGAGCTGGCCTTAGGCACCGAATTATATAATCGGCTCCTTGGAAAATATACCGCCCTTAAGGTAAGTATTTGTGACAATATCAAAAAGGTAAATCAGGCCAATGATGAATTGCAAAAACGTATTGATCTTATGCAATCTCTAGTTGCTGATGCCTCTCCACAATCGCAATCAGCTTGGGATGCCCTCAAAGTACAAGCAGATTTAGAAGCTGCCAGGTTAATGAAATCACTAGCTGATTTATTAGCGCAATCAGATAACTTAGACCGTATTTGGAACGAGCTCTCTAAGCTAAAGAAGGGCAGTATTGCTGTGGTTGGGCAGGTAAAAACTATTAGCAAGATGCGGGTTAAAAGTCCAACCAGCACTAGCGATGTCTTGTATGGCATTAAACTATCTTCCGAAAATATGCAAGCTATTGATGACAAAATAATAGAAATATATACTAATAAGCATTGACTTTATTCGTATATTAGGCTATAATGACTACACTGAAATTAGAGCTCTCGCTCAACTTAAACTTAGGACATGTGCAATCGCACAAACTAAAGTAGAAAAGCCTTGTAGTCATTAAGACTACGAGGCTTTTTTCGTTATTCCGATAAACAAAAAAGACGCCCGGTGCTACCAGCACCGAGCGCAGCGCGGAGCGTGTTACCAGCACGCAGCCGCTTTGTAATCCCTCAATTCATGGCAAGAACAAGAGCTGATTACCTTTTTATTATATCAGAATTTAATCAGCTCTGCATAAGTAAAATTAGTAAAGGAGCTGATTTTTATGGCTATCATTACAAAAAAAGGCAGGCCAAAGCCCTATAGCTACAGCATCTGCACCGATGAAATACTGCCTACCGGCAAGCACAAATACATTTATGGTCCATACTTTGCCACCAAAAAAGAAGCTAAGGAAGCTGAGGCCATAGCAATATCCCAATTATCACAGGGCACTTATATAGAGCCGTCAAAAGTCACTGTCAATGAACTGCTTGATGCTTTCATTGCATCTAAATCAGATCTGAGTCCCGGTTCCCTCTACCCCATGCGCAGTTTTGCTAAAAGGATTGGACGGCAGCCTTTAGGAAGTATCCAGCTTAATAAGGTTACACTTATACATGTAGAAAAATACAGAGCCTTCCTTTTAAGCGAATCTGGTCTTTCTGCCCAAACAATCAGAGAAGACCTGAGCTTTTTAAAATCTGCCTTCGAATGGGCTGTATCGGCAGATTTGATTTACAGAAACCCGGCACGCAAAATTAAACTTCCACCAAAGCAGCCTCCCAAGGGAATGCATGTACCTATCGAAATACTGCTGCAGATTCTGCGTATTATCAAATCCTTCGACTACAGCAACCTTTATATGCCATTCTTACTTGGTGGAATGTGTGGCATGCGCATCAGTGAAACCCTGGCAGTTCGTGCTAATGTCCTTGATTTCAGGGAAGTATCCGTAACCAATAACCTTCTGCGCCACAATGGCGTAATGCAGTTTTCCAAAACCAAAACGCGTACCAGTATAAGGGAAATCCCCATGCTTAACTTTGTACGTCACGAAATAAACGAATACCAAAGCTACATTGCCCAAGCCAAGAAGGAAGCTATAAACAGACACAACCTGTTATTAAACACTCCCGGATGTATTGCGGTAGATGGTGCTCCCTGGCGTAACAACCTAGGTTTGCTAATAGTCTTTCCGGACAATGGTCGCCCAATGTGCCGCGATCATGTTGAACGGCGTTGGCGCAGATTGAAAAAACAGTGTCCGGAATGGTTGAAGCTGCTTGAAAAATATCCTCTGCTGGCCAAGATGCGGCACCATGATTTCCGGCACAGCTTTGGCAGCAATCTTAGGGACCGCGGCGTAGACATTGTTGACATCTGTGAAATTCTTGGTCACAGTGATGTTTCTTTCACAGCAAGAACCTACGCACTGCCTTTAGAAAATACTCATCAAAAAGCTATGGATAAATACGAAAACGCCATCAAAGGACTGCTGCCATAAAAAATAAAGCCTGCTATTTCATTAAGTTGAAAAGCAGGCTTTTTCTAATACGTTCTAAAGTGTTCTAAATAGGCAGTTGGAGCAAATATTGGACAAATATTGGACAAAGCAGTATTTTTCTCATTTTCCTTTCGTCCTTTAAAGCTTCAGCAAACAAAAAGAACCGCATTCTCATGCGGTTCCTGAAGTTTTAAATTTGGTCGGGGCGGCGAGATTCGAACTCACGGCCTCTTGTACCCGAAACAAGCGCGCTACCAAACTGCGCCACGCCCCGACATTTGTTGTTGCTGTTCATCAGCAACGAATGTAATTATAAAGCATCTTTAAGCTTTTGTCAACACTTTTTTTGAAAAATTTTATCCTTGGGTCACAACGCGGATGCTGGTAACCTCAAAAGCCTCAGCAATAGCCGGCAAAATCTCTCTTTCAATGTTGGTACGGTGCAGCTCGTTTTCAGCAACAAGCATGATACGGGTATCAGCATAGTTGATGTTGTGCACCTTGCTCACAAGGCGCTTGAAGGTTTCCTCACCGATAATTTCCTTCAGCTTTTGCAGACGTGCAAAAACCTCCGGTTTTTCCTTCTGCATACGTTCTTCCAAGGGAGAGAACGGTACAGTCACAACTCTGGCATCACGGGCCAGGACATAATTCTCCTCGCCTTCGCCAGGTACTACTAAATCGTCACGCATAATTCTTCCTCCATCTCTATATCCAATTAAATGAACCTGCATAACGCAGAATTTATTCCCTTTTATTATATGTCACAAGCACTTTTTCGTCAAGCAGCAGGAAAATCAGCATTAAACGAGAATACTATAAAAAATACTTTTAACGAGGGGTGTTCATATATGTCTATGAAAGAAGATTTTAAAAAATTTGCTATGCGCGGTAATGTTATGGATATGGCTGTCGGCGTTATTATCGGCGGTGCTTTCGGCAAAATCGTCAGCTCGCTAGTAAACGATGTCGTTATGCCTCCATTAGGCATGGCGCTTGGCAAGATGGATTTTTCCAATTTGTTTATCAGCCTCAACGGCAAGGAATATGCTACACTGGAGGCAGCAAAAAAGGCTGGTGCGCCTGTGCTCGCTTACGGCAGCTTCATTAATTCCGTACTGGATTTTCTGATTCTCGCTTTTGTCATCTTCCTGATGATTCGCCAAATCAACAAGCTCACTCCGGAACCGGCACCTGCACCGGAGCCGCGTCTGTGCCCTTACTGCAAATCCGAGATTGCCGACGACGCAACCCGTTGCCCACACTGCACATCTCATTTGGAATAACAGTTTACACTTTCGGCTGATATTCGGGATTTTTTCCTGCATATCAGCCATTTTCACTTTTATAAAGTCTTTTTCATTTGCTAAAAACAAGCTTATATTGTATAATGTAGATTATATATATCGCCTAGGCTGTTTTTCACAGCTTAAATTTTAAGGAGGTTATCTGATGTCTGTTTATGACGTGCTTATGGAACGTGGCTTTATTAAGCAAATGTCCCATGAAGACGAGATTAAAGAATTATTAGAGAAGGAAAAAATTACCTTTTATATCGGCTTTGACCCCACCGCGGACAGCCTGCATGTAGGCCATTTCATCGCCCTGATGATGATGAGCCATATGCAACGCGCAGGCCATCGTCCTATCGTACTTTTGGGCGGCGGCACCGGCATGGTAGGCGACCCGAGCGGCAAGGATGAGATGCGCAAAATGCTCACTCCGGAATTCATTGCTCACAATATCGCCTGCTTCAAAAAGCAAATGAGCCGTTTCATTGATTTCGGTGAAGACAAGGCTATTATTGTCAACAATGCCGACTGGCTGTTAGACCTGAACTATGTTCAGCTGCTGCGCGAGGTTGGCGTACACTTTACCGTTAACCGTATGCTGGCTGCCGAATGCTTCAAAAAACGTTGGGAAAAGGGCCTGACCTTCTTTGAATTCAACTATATGATTATGCAGGGATACGACTTCTGGAAGCTGCACCATGACCATAACTGCATTATGGAGCTGGGTGGCGACGACCAATGGTCCAACATGCTTGCCGGCGTAGAATTAATCCGCCGCAAGGATCAAAAACCTGCTTACTGCATGACCTGCAAGCTCCTGACCACCAGCGATGGCCGCAAGATGGGCAAAACCGAAAAGGGTGCTCTGTGGCTTGACCCGGAAAAAACTTCTCCGTATGATTTCTATCAATACTGGCGTAATGTTGCAGACAGCGACGTAGAAAACTGCCTGTCCCTGCTGACATTCCTGCCGATGGATGAAGTTCGTCGTCTGAGCGCACTGAAGGATGCAGCTATTAACGAAGCTAAAAAAGTTCTGGCCTATGAGGTTACCAAGCTTGTTCATGGCGAAGAAGCAGCACGTCAGGCGCAGGAGGCTACCGAAGCACTCTTCGGCGGCAATGCCAAAGACATGAGCAACGTACCGGCAATCGAAATTACCCCGGAAGATATGACTGCCAAGATTATCGATGTACTGACTGCCGCTAAAGTTTTCAGCAGCAAACGCGAAGCTCGTCAGTTAATCGCCCAAGGCGGCCTGACTGTAGCAGACACTGTTCTGCAGGATGCAGAAGCATGCCTGAGCGCAGACATGTTTGATGCAGACAAGAGCCTGTTAATCCGTAAGGGTAAAAAGAAATATTTCCGTCTGCTGGTAAAATAAGCCTTTTAAAGCCATCTATGCTCCTGACGGACTAGGTGGCTTTTTCTATGATTTCAAAATACAGACTACTCTTTTGATTAAGGTAGTAATAAGGAGCTCTTAATGCAAAACGATAAAATCAACTTTTCATTAATCATCCCTATCGGCCTGATGTTATTTTCCTTTTTCTTTGGTGCCGGTAACTTAATTTTTCCGCCTGTTTTAGGACAAATGGCAGGCGAAAATATTGGCTGGGGCATGCTCGGTTTCTGCCTGAGCGGCGTTGGCTTCCCGCTTTTGGGCGTACTCGCTATGGCTATGAAGCAAAGCGATAACCCGGACTCCATTGCTATGCCTATGCATCCCCTGTATGCCCGCGCCGTTACCATTCTCTGCGCGTTGGCTATCGGCCCGCTGTTCGCTATTCCGCGTACCGCTGCCGTTTCCTTTGACACCGGTATTCACAGCCTGCTGCCTGCTTCCTGCGAAGCTATCGGCCTGCCGGTATACACCGTGTTCTTTTTCGTTCTGACCTATTTCTTTTCTATTAATCCGTCAAAAATTATCGGTCATATCGGTAAATTTTTGTCCCCAATGCTGTTGATTTGTCTGGCAGTTCTCGTAGTCTGCGTTTTCGTAAATCCTACCGGCAGCCTGAAAATGCCTAATCCGGACTTCGCTACATCTCCGTTCTTCCGCGGCTTCCAGGAAGGCTACAACACCATGGACCTTCTGGCAGCAATTCTGTTCGGTTCTATTACTATCAAGGCTATTGAAGCTCAAGGCATTACCGATAAAAAGGTTCTGACCAAGCTCTGCTCTTATGCCGGCCTGATTGCAGCCTTCTTCCTTGCTATCATCTATGCAGCACTGGCTTACACCGGAGCACTGAGCATCAATGTTTTCGGTGTTATCCCCAATGGTGCAACTCTGCTCAGCAAAATCTGTACCTATTACATGGGCTTCGGCGGTCAGGTTGTCTTGGCCTTGATTATCTTCTTCGCCTGCCTCACCACCAGCATCGGCCTGACAACCGCTATCTCCGGTTATTTTGCCGAACTTAGCAATAACAGTATGCAATACGAGCGACTGGTATTCTTCGTCTCTGCTTTCAGCTTGGTAGTAGCTAACTTCGGTCTGGAAAACATCATCAAGTTCTCCATTCCTGTTATCTGCATGCTCTATCCGATTATTATCGCTCTGGTAATTCTCAACATCGGTCGTGCAATTATCCATGATGATCAGCTGACCTTCCGCATCTGCCTGATACTGACAACTATTTTCGCTGTTTTCGACGGTCTGCGCGTTGCCAACATCCGCTTCATGGCATTGGATAACTTCCTGGCGCAGAACCTGCCGCTGTTTGACATAGGCTTCGGCTGGGTTGTTCCCTGCTTCGGCGGTATCGCTGTAGGCCTGCTGCTGAAGGCTGTAAGAAAAGCTAACTAATAAATTTATTCATAATCAATTAGAGAGTAAGGTGTAATTTATGTCTAACGAACAACAATGCAGCAATGCATCTTCCTGCGGCCGCAGCAGCTGTGAAGGCTGTCCTTCCGCAGCAGCTGAAAAAACACAGGCAACTGATTTCCGTGCGCAGCTCAATCCGATGAGTAGCGTCAAAAAGGTTATCGCCGTAGTCAGCGGCAAGGGCGGTGTAGGCAAGTCCCTCATCACCGGTCTTTTAGCAAGCAGTATGCAGCGCCGCGGTAAGCGCTGTGCTGTTTTGGATGCTGATATCACCGGTCCGTCCATGGGACATAACCTGGGCGTAAACGGCAAGGCCAAAGCCAACGAAATCGGTATTCTGCCTCTGACTGCTCCCTGCGGTCTGGAGGTGCTTTCTGCCAATATGTTTTTGAAGAATGATTCTGACCCTGTTGTTTGGCGCGGGCCTCTGCTCGCCGGTATGGTAAAGCAATTTTGGAGCGATGCCATCTGGACAGATATAGACTTTATGTTTGTTGATATGCCGCCGGGAACCGGTGACGTACCGCTGACCGTCTTCCAATCCCTGCCTGTCGACGGCATTATCATCGTAACCTCTCCGCAGGAGCTTGTTTCCATGATTGTTGCCAAGGCAGTAAAAATGGCACGCATGATGAACATTCCGATTCTCGGTCTGATTGAAAACTACGCTTACTTCCATTGCCCCGATAACGGCAAGGATTACGAAATTTTCGGCCCCAGCCATCTGGCAGAAACTGCCGATGCCTACGGCTTGAAGGTGCTCGCCCGCCTGCCGATTAACCCGTCCCTGGCAGCAGCCTGCGATGCAGGCAAGCTGGCGGACTGCCATGTAGCAGAGCTGGACGATTGCTGTGATTTTTTAGCTGATAATTTTCAGTAAGCATTTTTAAGGGAGGCTTTTGTCATGTCTATAGAAAAGGTTCGTACATACTTGAAACAATTTAATGCAGATAATCGTATCATAGAGTTTGCAACCTCCAGCGCTACTGTAGAGCTGGCAGCACAGGCAGCAGGCTGTGAGCCTGCGCGCATTGCCAAAACCCTTTCCTTTAAGCTGCATGATGACAGCGTTATCCTCATCGTCACAGCAGGCGATGCCAAGGTAGATAACGCCAAGTACAAGCATTTCTTCGGCTGCAAGGCCAAAATGCTGACTGCTGACGAGGTAGAGCCGGATATCGGCCACGCTATCGGCGGTGTCTGCCCCTTCGGTATCAACGACGGCGTTAAGGTTTATCTTGACGTTTCCCTCAAACGCTTTGTAACCTTCTTCCCTGCCTGCGGCAGCCACAACAGCGCTATTGAGCTTACTCCGGACGAACTGGAGCAGTACAGCGCCAACTGTCAGGGCTGGGTAGATTTATGCAAGGGCTGGCAGGAATAAGCATCGATAACAACATCAAATTCAATCTTTAATACGCAGCAGATTCAGTGTCTGCTGTGTTTTTTACACATAAAAAGACCTCCTGCAAGCAGATTTTTACATCTGATTACAGGAGGTCATTTTTCATATGCTTGTAAATATTTTGCAAGCTATTTTTTCATTTTGCAAATCATCTGCGTCATAGTACCCATCGGGCAAAAGGTACACCAGGTTCTCGGCTTGAACAGCGCCATTACAACTAAGCCAAGCAGCATAGAGGTCAGCATTACGCTGTAAAAGCCAAAGGCATACTGCGCAACCCACGCCGAAGAGCTGCCTGCGGTATAGGCCCACGCCCAGGGAACCTTAAACGTCCAAAGCAGCGTTACAGCCTCACGCAAAGACTGCGCCTGCACAGCTACAAGATAGGTCTGCCACAGCATGTTGCCAAACATAGCCATAAAGAAGCACAGAAAGCCGAAGCGGAACCATTTGGCGACCAAAAGCTCCGGCGTAGCACGGTTACGCGACCACTTCCACTCGCCGCCCAGCTTTGCCAACAGCAACCCGCGTCCGCAATAACGATTGCAGAACAGCTTGTTGCCGCCAAAAAGCGCCAATAAAACAGGCACCATAAAGTCAATCATTCCCAGCCAGGCAAAAAGGATATTGAAAAAGCCCAGGACAAAATAAATTATCGGCCATAGCCAAAGATAATCATACCAATGCTGTACTTTCTTAGCCATCTGTTGCCACCCTGATGCTGCCTGCAGGACAGGTTTTGGCACAGAGACCGCAGCCAATGCAGCGCTCCCTGTCCACTCTTGCAAAGCACCCCTTGTATATACTGATTGCCTGACGCGGGCACACCTGCGTGCAGGCACCGCAGGAAACGCATCTGTCCTCGTTTACCACTGCAAATCTTTTCATAATGACGTCCTTTAACGCAAATACTTCAAAGCACTCTGAGCCGCAATAGCACCGTCATTAGTCGCCGTTACAACCTGACGCAGCACCTTGTCGCACACGTCACCTGCGCCATACACACCGGGAACAGCAGTCGACATATCGCTGCTTACAACAAGATAACCCTTGTCATTAGTGATGCCCAAATCACGGCAAAACTCTGTAACAGGGTCCGCACCGATATACGGGAATACGCCTTTTGCGAGCATCGTTTCCGATGCTCCCGTCTGTTTATTAAGCACCTTGAGTCCCGCAACGCGATTATTTTCGATAATAACCTCCTGCGGTACACGCCAAGTCAGCACTTCAATCTTCGGATTAGCAGCCACCTTATCCTGCGTAATCTGCTCAGCACTGATAACATCACGACGCGCCAGAATCGTAACCTTCGACGCAAATTCCGCAAGATACAGCGATTCCTCAAAGGCAGCATTGCCTGCGCCCACGATAATCACAGGCTTGTTGCGGTAGAACGCCGCATCGCAGACAGCACAGAAGCTGATGCCGCGGCCGATCATCTCCTGCTCGCCTGGAATGTTCAGCAAGCGCTCCACAGTACCGGTAGCGATAATCACAGCAGGCGCCGTAAACTCCGCACCGCTTTCGCAGCGCACACGTCGCTCCACACCGTCAACCTCCAGCGCAGCAACTTTCTCATAAAGATAGGTCGTGCCTAAAGCCATCGCCTGCTCGTAAATATCGTAGGCCAGCTGGGAGCCGTTGACGTTCTTGATGCCGGGCCAGTTTTCAATCTCAAAGGTTTTTATCAGCTTGCCGCCGGGAGCGAAGGATTCCAGCACCAAAGTCTTCAAGCCAGCGCGGCGCGCATAAACAGCTGCCGTCAGGCCGGCAGCACCGCCGCCGATAATAATCAGATCATAGCTTCTATCGGGAGCCTGCTCCACCGGAGGCTCGTTGCCCAAGAGCTTTTCCAGTCTTGCCTGCAGGCGTTCCTTCGGCAGAAAGCCTGCGTAACGCGAAGCAACCTCGCCGTTTTTGATAAAGAACAGACCGGGAATAATGGTTATATCCATTTCCTCCGTCAGCTCCGGCTCCTTATCTATATCAATCTTCACGATATCTATACGCTCGCCCATCTCCTTAGCAATATCCTCCAGCACGTAACTGAGCATCTTACAAGGACCACACCAGGTCGCATAAAAATCTGCCAGGAAGGTTTTCTTTTCGGCCAGCATCTGCTTGAACTCTGCAACCGTCGGGTTTACAATAATCGCCATTTACATCAGGCCTCCTTTGTAATAATGTATTCGTAGTTTATCTTATATCAGTTATGTCCGCCGCAGCCATGCTCGCCACAGGTGTGACCTTCGCCGTGCTCACCGTGGTGATTGCATTTAACAGCGGGGTTGTAGTCCAAATTACCTGCCAGCAAAGCCTCTACCGCTGCATCCGCACTGCCGCTTACGCCGCCGTACAGCTTAATGCCTGCAGCAGCCAGCGCCATCTGCGCACCGCCGCCGATACCGCCGCAAATCAGAACGTCTGCCTTCAGCGCGGTCAATACGCCTGCTAAAGCACCATGACCTTGGCCGTTGGTATCCACAACCTCGGACGCAACAACTTTGCCGTCCTGCACATCATAAACCTTAAACTCCTCAGTATGTCCGAAATGTTGAAAAATCTCGCCGTTTTCGTAGGTTACTGCAATTCTCATGATATCTTCTCCCTTTTCCTTGTATTTTTCATATAATTTTTGCTTAAAGCAATCAACACAGCCGCAGCCTGTACTGCTGCCGTTACAGAGCCGGAAATCTCCGCCTTCAATACGCAGCGGCCGTCCTTCTACGACAAAATCCGCCAGCTTCTTGCGCGCCGTTTCGTAAATGCGCTGCACCGTAGTCCGCGCAATTTGCATAAAGGCCGCACACTGCTCCTGACTCATGCCGCGCCTGTCAATCAGGCGTATCGCTTCGTATTCGTCAACAGTAAGAACAATCGGCTCCTGCTCTGCATTATTGTTTTGCGGTAAAAACTCCAGCGTTTGCGGATAATGGCAAACCTTTCTGCATTTTACTTTCCTAGGCATCTGATTTCCTCCTCTCTAAGTCCATTATATAAGCGAAACGGGCATATGTCAATTATATTTTTTGACATATGCCCATTTAAATTTTATAACAGCAAATCTTCTACTCTTCTTCCAGATAAAATTCCCACGCACAGCCGTCAGGACTTTCCGTACAATCAGGGAAGCAGCTCAGGCAACGGCATTTAATGCGCGCGTCAATCGTAGCTGCAAAACCGCTGTATTCGTAAATGCCGACCGATTTGCAAGGATGATACGGCATACCCTTGCGGCTGCGCGCCGTCTGCACACGACAGTCGCGGTTGCGGTAAACGAGCCTGTTACCTTCATGAATACATTCATGCTCGTTCAAATTGCCGTAAAAGCGATAGTGCAGCGCCTGCTCAAGGCCTTCTAAGCCGGGATTCTCCGGCAGCTTGAGGAATTCCTTGATGCGCTTGGCTTCGATGACGGTAAAGCGCTTCCACGCCTCCTCATCATGGTACATGGCCTCCGTCATGCCGAATTTGCGTTCAAGCGACTGGAACCAGACGCCGTCATGCGCAAGCCAGTTTTTCGCGTAGAGCTCAATCAGCTCCAAAAGCTGCTCTTTGCTCAGCTCTGCAAGATATTTATTGTACATGATGCATAACCTCCTTTGTGGGGGGGAAATTGTAATTTTAAAACAACGGTTTCATCTTTTCTTCTTTATCCTCCAAACATCTCTCCACCATCTCTTTCAGCGTATACTCATCAAGATGCTCAAAGAAAAATGCCCGCTTAGGATTTAGCGGCAGCGACTTGCTAACCGCCACATTATACTCTGCGCCCTTGGCAAAGTCCGTTGTCAAAAACTCCGCCTTATCACTGACACTCGCCAGCAATTCCGCTCCGGCTTCACTGTTCACCAGCACCAGCGTAACGCCCTTATCATCATCAAATTTTGGGAACTGCTTATCAATGCCCCAATAATCGGCAATCGTAATATCCGCCTGGCTGCGCTTATTATTAAACGCACACTCTCCGCAAGACGGACGAATGCTAATGTTATTCAGAAAAAGGCGCATATAGGTTTCCTGCCGCTTGCTCGCCCCGAAGCGCTGATGCTCGGTAAAGAACAAGGTCTCGCCATGCTTCCAACCCTTCGCCTTATCGCGAAACTTCACCTGCACAACAGGCTCGCCTGCCTCCTGCGCCAGCTCCCGCAAATGCTTTTGATAAACCTTGGGACTAGGCACACCATGACAAACCACATCAACCGTCAAAAGATTCTCCGACGGCTTTACCAGATATCTCTTTAAACCGGCAATCTGACAAGGCGTACCGCTGAATAAAACCTTTCTGCCTGCACGTAAAATTTGTCGTACCTCACTGTAAATCTTGCCGATTTTGCTCTGCACATATTTTGAACCGCGCAGCTTGGGCAAATCGGCAATGCTATCCACCAGCACATGCTGCACATTAAGCTGCTCGTCCAGCGCTGCGCCGACCACAATACCACCCTGCTTCAGGATTTCTTCAGCAAAAAGCGTGAACATTCCCCCGCTGGAGCTGGTAAAGCGCACTGCATCATCGTTGTTCTTGGCGCCATACACAGCAAGCAGCTCATGCTGCTGCGGCTTGTGCTGCATAGGGCAGACATTTTCGCATAAACCGCAATCCATGCACATTTCTTCGTTAACCTTGGGATACAAAAAGCCTTCCTCGTCCGCCGTCATTCTTATACACCCACGCGGGCAGATATTGGCGCAGGCACTGCAGCCTGTACAGTTTTGTTTGCTGCTCAGCTCAATCATGTCTTTAACCTCCCTATTACTATAGCTTGTTATAGCTTATATTTTAGCATAAAGCTCTGCTTAAGTGATTTTTCTTTTATTATATCACAAATAGGCTTTCTTGCTTGCACTATCTTCGAGTTTATCGCCAAGCTTTCACGCAGCTTGACAGCACAAAAAAATAACATTTTCCCCGCACACAAACAGAGCTGACTTTCGCAATTCGCAAAAGTCAGCTCTTATTTTTTACTATTCTCTTATCACTCCAAGCGCAATCACAAAAATCTGCCGGTAATGCTGTTTGCATTTGCCTTAATCTCCGCCAGCGTTCCGCAAGCCACAATGCGTCCGCCTGCATCACCGCCGCCGGGTCCCATGTCAATTATATAGTCAGCGTTACGAATAACTTCCAGATCATGCTCAATGACAATAACAGTTGCCCCATTATCCAAAAGCGCCTGAAAAACCTCCAGCAGCACCTGCACATCCAAGGGATGCAGACCAATCGAAGGCTCATCAAAAACAAAGACAGAATCATGCTGAGTCCTGCCTATTTCACTGGCCAGCTTTAAGCGCTGCGCCTCACCGCCAGATAAACCCGGTGTTTCCTCGCCCAGCGTTAAATAGCCAAGACCAAGCTGACGCAGGACCTTCAGCTTTTGGCTGATGCCTTTCATATTTTTGCAGAACTCAAGAGCAGTGTTTACGTCCATCGCCATCAACTCCGGCAGCGAAGCACTCTCCCCTGCCTCGTTCGTCAGCCTGATATCGTAGGCCGCCTTCGCGTACCGCGAACCGCGGCAGTCCGGGCAGGGTATATCCACATCCGGCAAAAACTGTACATCCAGATTGACAACGCCTGTTCCGTCGCAGCCGGGGCAGCGAAGCGAGCCTGTATTGTACGAAAAAGCACCTGCCTTATATTCATGCGCTTTAGCTTCCGGCAATTTGGCGTAGAGCTTACGCAAATCATCATGAATGCCTGCATAGGTCGCCACAGTAGAACGGACGTTGATGCCGATAGGCGTAGCATCAATGAGCTTAACGTGCTCAATCCCCTCAGCATTAACGGCACGGATATGCTCAGGCAGCGCCTTGCCGTCAATCGCCGCAGCCAACGCGGGAACAAGGCTTTCCAAAACCATTGTGGTTTTACCTGAACCCGATACGCCGGTGACAACTGTCAAGCGTCCCTTGGGAATATCTATCTCTAATGGCTTAACGGTATGTATCGATGCAGTAGCAAGATGAATGGTGCCGTCAGCAAACAGCTCCTGCTTCTGAGCGCAGCTTTTCCGCTTTGCCGCTGCCTTTCTGGCAAGGAACGGGCCGATTTGCGAAGCAGGATTTGCTTCTATCTCCGGTATTGTTCCCTGCGCAATTACATGACCGCCACCGGCACCTGCCTGCGGTCCCATTTCCACAAGCCAGTCTGCCTCCTGCAAAATCTGCGTATCATGGTCCACAAGGATTACAGAGTTGCCGTCTGCCACCAGATCATGCATTACGCCGGTCAGTCCCACGATATTGGAAGGATGCAGACCGATGGACGGCTCATCCAGCACATAAAGCACACCAGTAGTACGATTGCGGACAGCACGCGCCAGCTGCATACGCTGCCTCTCTCCCGTAGAGAGCGTAGCAGCGGAGCGGTCAAGCGTAAGATAACCGAGTCCCAAATCCATAAGACGCTTCGCTGTGCCGGTAAATGCTTCGCAGATGCGTTCCGCCATCGGGCGCATTGCCTCCTGAAGGCTTTCGGGAACACGCTGCACCCACGCTACCAGCTGCACCAGTGTCATTTGGCAGGCCTCAGCCAGTGAGATCCCCAACAGCTTCGGCGCACGCGCAGCTGCGGAAAGACGCGTACCGTGGCAGTCGGGGCAGATATCCTCCTTCAAAAACTTTTCTACGCGCTTCATGCCCTTTTCATCTTTTACCTTAGACAACGCATTTTCGACTGTATAAACAGCGTTGAAGTAGGTAAAATCAAGCTCGGCAAAATCGTTGGAATTGCTTTTCTTCGGATGGTAGAGAATATGCTTTTTCTCTGCAGGTCCGTGATAAACGATATCCTTCTCCCGCTCCGTCAGCTCGCGAAACGGCACATCTATGCGCACGCCCATCTCCTTGCAGACATCAGTCATCAGCGACCACATGAGGCTGTTCCAAGGTGCAACAGCGCCCTGCTCTATGGTAAGCGATTCATCCGGCACCAACGTGTTTAAATCTACCGTGCGGACGCTGCCGGTACCGCCGCAGGTTTTGCAGGCACCCTGCGAATTGAAGGCCAGCTCCTCGGCAGACGGCGCATAAAACTGCTCGCCACACTCCGGGCAGGTCAGCTTATTGCCTGCAGCAACCAAAAGCGTCGGCTCCAGATAATGTCCGTTGGGACAGCAGTGGCACGCAAGACGTGAATACATGAGGCGCAAACTGCTCAGCAGCTCCGTGCCTGTGCCGAAGGTACTGCGGATTCCAGGCACACCGGGGCGTTGGTGCAGCGCCAAGGCCGCAGGAACATACAACACTTCATCTACGGAAGCCTTGGCAGCCTGCGTCATGCGTCGACGCGTATATGTCGAAAGCGCCTCCAGATAGCGGCGTGAACCTTCGGCGTACAGCACGCCAAGCGCCAGGGATGATTTGCCGGATCCGGATACACCCGCAATGCCGACAATTTTCCCCAAGGGAATATCTATATCGATATTTTTCAGATTGTGGACCTTAGCGCCACGAATAAGCATTTTATCAATCATTTTTCTGCTCCTGTATGAATTGAATCGCTTTTAAAGAAAAAAGAATTTATTCATTTTGCATACTTAAGCAAGGCACGTAACCTTGTATGCTTCAATGCGGAATTAGTCATAAAAAAGATTCTGCATAACATTAGGACAACATCCGTCATTCCCATCGTCAAATCCTGTAAAAAGTATTCTATCATTCGATATCCTATTATATTCCCAAAATCCTTTAAATATAATTGTTTATCATTTTCCAAAATTCGTCAAGTGCAAAAGCCTAAGTATTTTATAGAACTTATATTTAAATAGCTTTTCAGAACCAAGAAAAAGATTACCAGTATATAAATACGTAGCTGACTGTATTAACCGCTTACGAAAATAACGGATACAATGCCACATAGTTAAAAGCGTCCTCCCTTATGCCCGAGAAACCGCTTATCTCATAGATACTGTAAATATAACTAACTCATACACTTAAAAATATTTATATATTGTATTATTTTGCTAGTTCACAAATCATTTTACAGGTATTGATAATTTAAAAACATATTCATTCTTGTCATTAGTAAGCCAATAGTCCTTTTCAAAAGAAACTATTGTATCACCATTTATCTCAAGTTCATTACGTTCAATAAATTGAAAACACTTTTTTATCCATGCTTCACAACAATGATGATAGTTGCCCTTTCCATATATCGAAACATAGCATTGATTTTTTGTCTTATGATTAACCAGTTTTCGAAAATCATCAATACAATTATAATTATCCATAGCAAAGAACCTGCTTACAGGACTACATTGAAACTTTTTGGTGTTATCTTGACTCAAAAACCAACCTGTAGTCAAATCACAGTTATTGAGTCTAAAAAGATTTTTCATGAAATTTAACCTTATAATAAGGTTATTTTTATCACCATCCATGGAAGATAGATTTTGAGAAACATACATCTCATATTCAGGCAGTTGTTCCAGCAAAACTCTATCCAATATCAGATTTCTTATGTGATCCGTTTTCCTAAGAATAGTTTGCACACTTTGCAATTTTTCCATAAGCTCTTTCTGTTCAAGAATTAATTCTTCTTGTTTTTTCCTCAAAAGATTACTTACAATGTTTTCATCACGGTAATGCAAAAACTCACGTATATCCTTTATAGAAAAACCTAATCGTCTCATGCAAACAATCATTTCTAACATATGATGTTCCGCTAGAGAATAATACGCATAATTATTATCTTGGTTTCTTTTAGCAGGCTTTAACAGCTTTTCTTTTTCATAGTAACTTAGCGTTTGCTTAGAAATATTAGCAAGCTTTGCAATTTCGCCAGATGTAAATGTATTTCTAATTGATTTTACCATGGTACCCCTTCTTAATAACCCTTTAACAATTTTTCTTCCTTCATATCAAAAGTAGGTCCATAAATACTATTATACAATCCCTTGATAGCATAAACACAGTTCTGCGAATTTGAATAAATATACCTATCAGGTATCGCTATTACTCTTTTAATCCCTTTCAGATGTTGAAAAGCAGGATCCTCTAAAAATTCTTTTCTAAACTGAACATCTATGGCTTCTTCATATTCTCTACCTGCAGAAACAAGAAAAATATCAGGATTTGAGGCTATAATAGATTCTTTGGTTACAGTTTCACCATAATGTATCCCCTGCATACTAATTGCATTTCTTACTCCGGCACGCTTACAAATATCATCATAGACGCAGCCGATTCCTCCGTACTGTCTCATTCTGGATACTAACATAACAACCGGTTGTTCAGCTTGTTTCAATTGAATCTTATCATGAACTTCTGCTAGCTGTCTATCCATTTCACGTATTAATTTATCACCATTTTCTTCCTTACCCAAGGACTGAGACATTAGTCTTATGTTATACCTGATATCATCAATGCTATTTGGACCTCTACAGACAACTGTCTTTATACCCATTGCTCTATAAGATTCAATAACATTTTTATCTAAAGTATCAGGTACAAAGATAACCTGAGGATTCATCGCCATAATTGATTCTTCACCGAGTTGCTTAAACAACCTATATTCTGTCTTTATATTCTTTGTTTCCTCAGCAATATACGAAATTGCTGGATCCTTGTCAAGGTAATTTTTAGCTACTAAATAATCGGCAGGCACAATTCCTAAAAGAATAGTATCATATGTAAGATTATAACACAAAACTCTCGTAGGCTTAGCATCGAAAATAGTTTTATAGCCTGAATCATCAACAACGAAATAACTATTTTTCCTATCAGTCTGATTACCACCTATAATATATACAGTTATCAAGCAACTCAAAAATAAGATAAAAATACTGAAAAACAATATATATTTTTTGTTATATCTATTCATCGCTTAGTTCCTCTAAATCGCCCTCAATTTCTAAAAACTCTTGCATAATAGCACTCTCAAGTTCTTTAGGCGTATTCCATAACCCTCTTTGTTTTGCTTCTAATAAAACAGCACACATTTTTTTTAAAGCCCATGGATTTACTTTTTTTAACCATTCTTTGACATCTTTTGAAAGGACATACATTTTAGTCAAATCATTATACATCCAATCCTCAATAACATTGCTGGTTGCATCCCAAGCAAAGCTATGACTGACAATATTACATAAATCAGCTGCACCCTTATATCCATGTTTCTTCATTCCCTGAATAAATTTAGGATTCAGTACTTGAGATAAGTATAACTGTTTCATTTCCTCTGATAAACTTTGAACACTAACAGCATCCTTTTTAGACAAATTCCCACAAAATGACTTGGGATCTTTTCCTGATAAACTACGTACTGCAGCAATCATGCCACCATGAAACGCATTATAATCATCTGATTCTAACATCGTTGTCTCGTAATGGTCTTCATTTTTTAGCGTTAAATCAACTTTGCTGAGCTGTTTGGAGAAAACTTCCGGCAGAAATTGACCTTTAATTTGCTTACCATAAGCATAACTTCCCCAAGATACATATACATCTCTTAAATCATCAATACTTTGCCAGTTCCTGCTTTCTATTGCCAAATTAACACCAGCACCATAAGTTCCAGGTGCACTGCCAAAAATTCTGCATTGCAAATTATCGTAGTTTGTTGTCTCTAATTCATTTGCATCCTCCATTATATGCTTACGCGGGTAATTAACATCACCATCCTCATCTAATTTCATAATACATTTAATACATTCATCCAAGTATTCTACAGTAGGATACAACGAATCTCTATACATACCGCTTATTCGCGCTATAACATCTATACGTGGTCTTCTCAAAACGTCTACCGGGATAACCTTAAAACCACTTATTCTCCCATTAGTATTCCATTCTGGCGAAACACCTAAAAGCGCCATTGCCTGAGCTATATCGCAGCCTTTGGTACGCATATTGGTGCCTGACCAAAATATCATAGCAATACGTTCGGGATATCTTCCTTCTTCCTCAATATACTGTTGTATAACCTGATCCGCTAATTGCTGACCAATAATCCATGCTGACTTAGATGGAAGTAAGCGTGGATCTACACCATAAAAATTTTTACCACTTGGAAGACAATCCAACATACCTGTTGAAGGAGCACCTGATAAGCCACTTTCAATATAGCAACCATCTAACCCCCTAAGTATATTTGCTATTTCTTCATCAGTATGGCTCAATTTTTCCAAAACAAATTCTTTAAGTTCCTCGTTACCCTGAGTAAAACTATTAACCAAGTTTTTTAAATCTGCTTCAGAACCTAGTTTACCTAATATATGCAAACCTGTTCTACATTGATTTGAAGATATTTTTTCAAGATAAGCATGTAGATTTTCCATCTGCACGAAAAAATCAGTTTCATTATCTTTATCACAAAAATGCTTAATATCTTCATTACGTAACAATTCCGATATTACCTGCTCTAATTGCGAAACTGTAGAACTTTGTAATCTATAAGCTTCTAAATACTGCTCTACCAAATCATATAGTTCCCGCATTTTACCATATAATCCGGCTTCTTCACAAGGAGCCGGCAAATGGTCTATTAATACTGCAGCTCCACGCCTTTTAGCCTGAAGTCCTTCGCAAGTAATGGACATTAAGTACGGATATAAATTGGGAAGACTATCTATAGCCAAATAAGGATAACTAGCTCTGCATAAGCCAGTGCTTTTACCAGGTAACCATTCAAGACTACCATGAGTACCAAGATGTATTACTGCATCAGCTTTAAATACTTCCACCAACCATCTATAAAAAGCCAAATAGTAATGTGTAGGCGGTATATCTCCATTGTGAAAACTTTTTTGAATATCACCAAAAGCAATTCTTGGCGGTTGGACTCCTATGAATATATTTCCTTGTTTAAACCCTGCAATTTTAAATTCTTCTTCTGTATCAGTAAGAAACGAATTTCCGGGCATTTCACCCCAATTATTATTTATATGGTTTCTAGTGTCCACGCCTAAATTTTCATACCATTGTTTATAACTATCAACAGGATATTTACCACATGGCTCAAGATTAGATTTAAAAAATTCAACCTCATTAGTAAAACTAGAAAGCAGTTTTTCGGCAAGCCATCCTGATTCCTTAGGTAATTCATCAGTTCTATAGCCAGCTTTTTGAAGGTTTTCTAAAATCACTTCTCCGCTGCGAAGAGAATCCAAACCCATAGCAGTTCCGATTGTAGCATTTCCTGCAGGATAATTATGAAAAATAAGAGCTATCCTTTTATCTTTATTTTGCTTGAGTTTCAACTGTGCCCAACAATAAGCTCTTTTTGCCATTAGTTTTATATTATCATAAATTGGCACCATAGTTACCAGAGTACCATCTTTTTTTTGTCCAGCTAATGGTACACCATGTACAACTCCATCGAATTCCGGCATAATAATATTTGCCTGAAGCTCGTTTTCATTTAAACCATAACTAGACGCTTCCCAGCTTTCTACATCTTGCAAAAGTATTTCACCTTGAAGTATCGGTATATTTAGTTTCTGCAATAAATCTTTATCTTCAATATCTCTGCCAATAGTTAGAGAAAACCATAAGCAATTTATTAATACCTGTGGTATAAAAGCACCTTTAAAATAGCCCAATTCCAAAATATTATTTTCAAACCCCGGTATATTTCTCTCTCTATCACGATTCCAATGAGAAAAAATAGGCAACACATTACAGTCCAATTGTTGTAATGCATTAATCAAGCTATCTATGTATGAAGTATGTCCCCAAGCCCAATGTTCCCTAGGAAAGTTAATCGCTACAGTGGGCAAAGAAGGATTATAATACTTATCATAAAAAGCTTCTTTCGTCAAAACATTATCCGCTTCCGGTATGTAAATTCCAGACCAAGCCAATTCTTTAGGATTTTTGTAAATCACATTGATATTTAGAAGATTATTGAGCAAATACAAGTATAAATTTTTTATATTGTACATGCCACCATTATTCATATACGAAGCTACTTGGTTAGCTATCTCATTGTTTAGTAAATTTATTATCTTATTGTTACCATAAGTAAAATTTGCTACTAACGGAATACCTTTCTCTTGAGCAATTCTAAGCATATGGAGAACTCTCTTGTCATCGTTTTGTCCCATCCAATTGATAAGTATACCCTTGCAATCTTTGTTTATATCATTGCTATCTATATATGTTTTTTCTGTCCCGCTAAATAACTTAAATTTTATATTACTTTCATTTAGTTCATTGCTTGCAGCAACATTTTTCCAGGCAGCAACATAATATGGATTAACACTTTCTTTATTGGATACGAACAAAATATAATTCATAAGTCCTCCATACGCATAACACTTAAATTAGAATCTGTAATTAATTTCTACAGAATATGTACGTCCAGGTTGATAATAATAATTAAAGAAATCTCTATCTAAAATATTATTTACCGATGCAGTTAATGTATAGTTCTTGTTAAATGAATAGCTAATATCCATATTCATAATAAAGTATGGATCATAGGAACCATAGACTCCATTAACTGTATCACTGTTATCTGTTTTGCTGAATCGTTTGCTGATATATTCTCCGGTTAGCATGCCGCTCCATTTATTGTCACTATAGGTAACGCCTGCACGGAATACTTCTTTAGGAATAGCCGTAACATATTTATCCTTCTCAGTCGCCTTTAAAGCTTTTTTTATTACAGGATTTTGATAGGTATAATTTAAAAAGGCACTCCATTTATCATCAAAATTATGATTTAATTCCAGTTCAAAGCCTTTCGCTTCTGCTTCACCAGCGTTTTGGTAGCATGTAGCATTCATACCATCTACCACGCCCAAAGAGTTTTTATACAGCAAGCCTTTATACTTTGTATCATAAACAGATACACCTATTGCAGACTTATTGTTTAAGTCTTTTTTATAGCCCAATTCAAAAGTCTCAGCCTTTTGTGGTTTAAGATTAGGATTGGCAATATTATAGACATTGGAGCTATAACTGGAAGAATACATTCTATATAATGACGGAGCTTCAAAAGCTTTACCCCATGACAAATATACACTGCTGTCAGCTTCCGGTTTATACATAACGCTTAAGCTCGGACTCCAATTATCATAAGTAGACTCGTCATAATTAATGGCTTCAGTTTTATTAGGTAACAGAATTCTTCCGTCTGTAGACCATTTATCATAGCGTAAGCCTGCTGTAGCTGTCCATCTGTCAGAAAATTTATGCTCATCCATAACATAAGCAGAGAAAGATTTATTAGTTCCGCTAGCCATAGAATCCACTGCTATCTTACTGTCACTGTTAAACTTATCTGCCAGCTTATAGACAGTAGCATCCATCTTATCTTTTCTGTAATTTAATCCAAATACTGCATTGTTATTAGCAGAAATTGTTTGGTTTTTTTGTAAATCAAAAGAAAACCTGGTATTTGGTTTAGATGAATCAGTTGCTTTAGAAATACTTGTATCATGCTGCTTGTATTGATCACTATAACCTACTACAGCTTTCCAGCCATTTTCGCTATCATTATAGGTCATGTTATATTTATTAGACGCTTTTTCACCTGGAGTAGAAAAATATGTTCCTGCCTTCTTTATAATATCATCACCAAAATAACTTGTGGGCGCAGAATAAGAATACTCATATTCATTTTTAGTAAAATCTAAAGCTAAAGATTTAGATTCATCGAAATGGTATTTGAACCCAACTCCAACAGTGTTTTCATCCCATTGTCTTTTACCCTTATTACCGATTATCCATCTCTTCGCTCCGGTGTTAGTAGTAGTAGTTTCAGCTCCAATAACAGCTTTAGAGCTCAAAACCGGATCTGTAATATAACCGTCTGTTTTTTTCTTTTCGTAATTAACATTAAAATCTAATTTATCACTGGCTTTTCCGGCAACATATAAGCTATGATTTTGAGTATTATTAGATCCATATGACAATTTTAAATTGACGGATGTTTTATCCACATCTTTAGTGATAATATTAATTACACCGGCAAGTGCGTTACCACCATAAAGAACAGATGCAGGTCCACGAAGTACTTCTACCCTTTTTACCATATCTAAAGGAATAGCAGACCATGTTACGGAACCATTATAAGAATCATTTACCTGAACACCATCGACCAATACTGCTACAGAATTCGCTGCATTAACACCTCTCATTACTGTCTGAGAAGTAGTTGAACCAATCCCGCTTAAACGACCTACATATACTCCCGGAATCTTGACAAATGCTTCATCCAAATTATTGATATGCATCTGATTTAAATCTTTATCAGTAATAACACTGACACTGGCAGCAGTATCTAATAATTTCTTTTCACTACGTGTAGCCGACACCACCATTTCATCTAAAACAAAATTTTCATCGAGTACATCATTATTCTGTGCAAAAGCATTCATAGAACTGCCTAAAACAAATAACATCATTAATGTACTACTAACTCGCCTAGTACTCATACTACAGCCCCTTTCTGATATCAAATACTACTTTTCTATTCGTAGCAATACTAACGATATATTATATCGTTGACAGTATTATAAACCAAATAGCAGCATGGCAGTCAACTGTTTTTTTATCTACTGCAATTACAGTCTTAATAGGCTTTATAATAAATTCAGTTTCAATAACTATTGTTCTTATTAATCAAAATAAATTTTATTTTGATATGTACTATAAAAGGCGCATACTAAAACCAACTACTTACTATGTACTTTTGCGTAATTACTATTAATCAGATACTGCTTCACTCTGCTATAGATATATAAATCAGGAAGCGAAGAATACACAAGCCATTGTCTACGTAATGTATTTGCTTAAACGTTACTTTAGAAAAAATTGCGCAATCAAAAAGACCTGATAAAATTAGCTATCAACTAATATTATTAGGTCTTTTTTATATTACTCTATATTAAAGCAAAAAAATCTGCCACACAATTTTCCGGGTGATACATAGCTTCAATCACACGCAAGCCTTCGTGATGCCAAAAATCTGATTTTCCAGGCTCGCTTCAGTTTCAGCTTTTGATATTCATAGCAGCTTGTTCGAAGCAATCATCTTCGTCACAAAGCCATCCTCGCTAAGCTCCAACGCCCGCAGCTGACCGCCCATTTCCACCGC
>ENA-ORNT01000397-ORNT01000397.1-human-gut-metagenome-genome-assembly--contig:-NODE-397-length-32362-cov-8.008388_pt1 | contig 32362 bp, 24 predicted proteins | sample MGYA00242120_ERZ509032 | MGnify/ENA primary metagenome ERZ509032 (study PRJEB26280, sample SAMEA2338729) | human gut metagenome | biome: human gut; feature: human-associated habitat; material: faeces...
ATTTACGACCTGTTTTTTCATGAGTATTCTTTTATAAAGGCTGTAGTAAAAAATGCCATTAAAACGAAGGAAATAAGAGATTTAGATGCCGAGGAGGTGGCGCATCACTTGAGGTATATTTTTATTGGTTGTGCTTTTGAAGAGTCTTTTAATAATGGGCTTACGGTAGAAGAGGTACAGAAGCACTTAATGTTTTATTATAATATTATAAAGCGATGAATAAAGTTTATATAAATTGTTTAAGTTCGTTTTTGCCGAATGAGTCTGTAGACAACGAACATATAGAAGATTTCTTGGGTTACATCGAAGGAAAGAAATCACGTATTAAGTCTATTGTATTAAAGCGTAATGGCATTAAGTATCGTTATTATGCACTGAATGAGGAAGGAGCGGTGACCCATCGGAATTCCGGAATGGTGGTAGAGGCTATCAAAAAATTATCTTCACTCGGGGGATGCATAGAGGATATCGATACTTTGTGTTGTGCGACAACGACTCCGGATCAGTTGGTACCGTCGCATGCTTCTATGGTTCATGGGCAATTGAAATGTCATCCGGTAGAAATTTTCTCTTTTTCCGGTGTTTGTCTGACTTCTTTGCAGGCTCTAAAGACTTTGTTCAACGCTATTCGGTTGAATGAGAGTCATAAAGGTATTTGTACGGCATCTGAGTTGATTTCTCCTACATTCAGGGCTGTTAATTATGAGGTGCCCGAAGCCGTATGCGATGAGTTGTCCAATACTCAATATATGGAGTTTGAACGTGATTTCTTGAGGTTTATGTTGAGCGACGGTGCGGCTGCTTTGCTTTTGTCGGATCGGCCGAATGAAGCTGGTCTTTCTTTGAAAATAGAATGGGTGAAGACAAAATCTTATGCCAATGAGACTTCTACGTGTATGCGTATGGGAGGTGAGTTGCTTCCGAATGGGGAATTGAAAGGTTGGAAAGAGTTCGGCGACCGTTTAAATATCGGTAATTTCCTTCTCTGCCAGGATTTCAAGATTTTAATGAACGGAATGAAGTATTGGGTGGATTTTATAGAAGAGTGTATACAGGAATATGCTATGGATGTACATGAGATAAAAACGGTTATTCCTCACATCTCTTCGGCTTTTATAGGAGATGAACTGAAAAAGGAAATGCAAAGCCGTAATGTAGAATTATGGGATAACTGGTTTACGAACCTCTCTGAAGTCGGTAATATTGGGTCTGCATCTATCTTTGTTGCTTTGGATGAATACATGGCTACGCGTGCACAAAAAGGTGAGAAAATATTGCTGTTGGTTCCGGAGAGTGCGAGGTTTAGCTATGGCGCAGCATTGCTGACCGTTGTCTGATATTATCAATGTATAAAGTTGATAGTGGGGATAAAAGGATTAAAGCCATGAGCTTTTAGGATTCTTTGGCTTCCAACCGTGCTTCCGTTACATTGAGGATGCAGTCGGAAAGTTGTTCGCATTCGTTGATGACGTCCATATACATTGCCCCGGTCTGGTAATTATACACGCCGTTGTTTACGTCTGTAAAATTCAGATTACGTAGTTGATTGCGGAATTTATTGATTTCCCTTTCTATATAGTAGGCTGTGGAAGCCTCTCTCGGGGCTTTCCGGATGGATAAGATGGTTCGCATTTGTTCCAGTGCTTGTTCTGCCAGTTGAAACATTTGGTGAATGTGTTCCAACTGTTTTTCCGTGAGTTGTTGGGTGCTTCGATAGTTCCTCCGGGCAGTATGGGCGATATGATGGCAACTGTCTCCGATGCTTTCTATTTCAGCTACTTCGCGTAGCATGCCGCAGATTGCACGTTTAAGGTCTGCCGATGGCTCTTCGGTACTGACTTTGTTCAGGTAGTTGGCTATGTCTACTTCCATTTCATCGCAAATGTCTTCATAGTGTTCCACCAAGGTGAAAATATTTTTAAATTCCGTTTCATTGGATACGGAGAATAGGAAACGGGTTTGTGTGAACATTTTTGTGACGGTGTCGGCATAGTTGATGATTTCCTTACGGGCTTCCATGATGGATTGTTCCGGAGTGTCGAGTATCCCTTTGGTAATGAAACGCAACTGGCTTTCCTCTTCGTCGTTGTGCCGTGGTTTGGCCACCCAGCGGGTAGCCAGTTGTTCGAGAGGGTTGACCAAACCGATAAACAGGGCGGCGTTGCAAAGATTGAAACCGGTATGAAAGGCTGCCAAAACATAAGCCAGATTTTTGTCGGCCGTCATGAGTTTTTGCGTCGGGTCGAAATGGATAAAGTCACATAGCAAATTGACGAAATAAGGAAAGGCCAAAAACATCCAGGTTACGCCACTCAGATTGAAAACCAGTTGTCCGAGAGCCGTACGGCGGGCAGGCGTTCCGGCAGAAGATGCCGCACGGCAAGTGACGATCACCCAGCACAAAAGCCACGCCGGAATAGATGGACCATACGCCGGTGGAACACAGGGCCATTGAAGTGGCCATGAGAACGGCCGAGGACTGTACGCCGAAAGTGACGGCGGCACCAATGAATAACAATATGGCGTATGAACCGTAATTCTCATGGGAGACGGCCAAGTAGCGGGCTATGCCGTCAGGACCGGTCAGCGTCATGTCGTCGGCCATGTGGCAGAGCAGGCCAAGGCTCAGCAGGATGAAGCATAGGCCGAAGATAGAGTTTCCCAACGCATTCCATTTGCGGTAGTAGGTCATTATAAACGCCACTAATATCAAGGGGTAAATGTAGTTACTGATGCTAAAATTGAATTCGGCGGCCATAATCCAGGCGATGAATGTATTGCCTACTGATGCTCCCATGAGGATAGGCAGGGCTTGGACGAGTGTGAGCATGCCGGCATGTACGAAACTGACGGTCATCAGAGAAGCTGCGGTGGAAGACTGTATCATGGCTGTGACCAATGCACCGGTGAGTAATGACGTGAAGCGGTTGGTGGTCAGTGAATCGAGAATATGTCTGAGCCGGTCTCCGGCCAGTTGCTGCAGACTCTCTCCCATGAGTCTTGTACCGTACATCAGCAGGCCAAGGCAACCTAAAAGCTTTAAAAATGCTAAAACCACCATAAACAGTCGAAATATAAGTGAACGATAGTATGTTTTCTCCGTCCCATTGCCTATTTTTAAGGTGTTTATTCAAATCCCCGAAAAGCTTTATGGTACAAGAAATCAAAATACGTTGCAAAAATAATAAAAAAACTCTTCAACTCCCTATTGGAAGTACACTTTGGGATGCTTATCATGCGTTAAATCTGCAAATGCCTTACGGACCGGTCAGTGCGAAGGTCAATAATAAGGTGGAAGGACTTCATTATCGTTTTTATAATGATAAAGATGTGGAGTTCCTTGATGTCACTTCATCTTCAGGGATGCGTACTTATACCCGCTCGCTTTTTTTCGTGTTGGTAAAAGCAGTGAAAGATTTATTTCCCGGGTGTGTGTTGCGCATCGAGACGCCGGTATCGAGAGGGTACTATTGCGACTTGCGTATAGGGCGGCCGATAGAAGAGGATGACGTGACTGCCATTTGGCGTCGGATGCGTGAAATTGTAGATGCCGATATACCTTTTCACCGTATACAAAGTCCTACGGAGGATGCGATAGAAATGTTCCGTCGTCAGGGAATGACGAGTAAAGTGAGGTTGTTGGAGAGTTACGGTGCTATCTACACACATTATTACCAGTTGGATCAGACGGTGGATTATTTTTACGGTTCACTGCTGACGTCGACGGGAGGGTTGAAGGTGTTTGACGTAATGAAATATTATGATGGCCTCTTGTTGCGTATTCCGTCCAGGAAGAATCCTGAAAAACTGGAGGAGATGGTACATCAGGAGAAGATGCTTGAAATCTTTCGGGAACATCATCGTTGGCAGGAAATCGTCGGACTGGGTACTGTAGGTGACTTTAACAAAGCTTGTCAAGAGGGGCGGACTACAGAATTGATCAACGTAGCCGAGGCATTACAGGAAAAGAAGATCGTACGTATTGCCGATGAAATACAGTCGAGGCGGAATCTGAAACTGATATTGATAGCCGGTCCGTCGTCGAGTGGGAAGACGACATTCAGCAAACGCTTGTCCATTCAGTTGATGGCTAACGGGATAAAACCTTACCCCATATCGTTGGATGATTACTTCTTGGATCGGGAACATACGCCACGGGACGAGCATGGAGAATATGATTTCGAGTCGCTCTATGCTTTGGATCTTCCGTTTTTCAACAGTCAACTGCAGGCTTTGTTGGCAGGTGAGGAAGTGGAACTGCCTCATTTTAATTTTCAGACAGGGGTACGTGAGAAGAGTGGGAAGAAATTTCGGTTGGAAGACCACATGATTCTAATTCTGGAGGGTATTCACGGTTTGAATCCTGAGCTGACAGCCCAGATTGAGGAACAATACAAATATCGTATTTATGTCTCGGCCATGACGACCATCTTGTTGGATGCGCATAATTATATTCCGACTACGGACAACCGTTTGTTGCGGCGTATCATTCGCGATTACAAATATCGGGGTTATTCGGCCTTGGATACCATCCGCCGCTGGCCCAGTGTACGCGAGGGAGAAGACAAATGGATTTTCCCTTATCAGGAGGAGGCCGATGCCATGTTCAACAGTGCTTTGTTGTTCGAACTGGCAGTCATTCGCAATCAGGCTCTGCCGATATTGGAGAGGGTACCTGAAAATGTACCGGAGTATTCCGAGGCTTATCGTTTGCGTAAGTTCCTGCGCTATTTCGTACCTATGGCAGATGATGAAATTCCACCGACTTCCCTGTTACGTGAGTTTGTGGGGGGGAGTTCTTTTCATTATTGATTTCCGCAGTCTCTCGGCGGACATTCATGTTGCTGAAGACAGGGGATTCTTTGGGGCTCCGGTCGAAAGGGAATATATCCATTTGCTCAGGCAGAAAACTGGATAGGAGGCTAATATCCCGGCAATGGCATCCACTAAGTAATGTGCCTGAATATAGACTGTGGCCAGTGTCAAAAGGAAGGCGAAAGGCAATAATATGAAGAAGAAACGTTTGCTTTGCGGACGGATCAGATAAAGAAGGATAAAAGTAATCCCGATATGCGAGGAAGGAAAAGCGGCCGTCGGGCGTTCGCCGGAATCCTGAGCCCATTCTACTAAATGACAGAAGAAACCGTCGGCATAGCCCGGCGAGGGTAGCATATCGGTACGATGGTTGAAGTAGGTGCCTAAAGACGGAAATATCCCGTTCTCGACACTTTCCGGACTTACGGCCTGAAAATAGAATTGGGGGCCGGCAACGGGGAGGAAAATATAGACAAGATAAAAGATGAAAAAGGAACACATGACGGTGAATGAGGCTTTCTCGTAACGGTCATTGCGACAGAGAAAGAAGAAAACCATGACGGCCACGATCATGGGATAATAAGAGAAATAACCCATATTTACGGCTTCGGAAAACCAGGGCCATGGACAAAGGCGGCTGAATTCCAATGAAGGCTGGCAACCGAACAGCACTGCATCCCATCGGGCGAATATGTGGTCCAAATTGGGAAACGTCCGGTTGAACTCGTAAGTGTCCGGATACCAGTAGCTGAGCAAAGCCATCTGTGCCGTGATACGGATGAAAGTCATAAGTCTGCGCGGCCAAAGGAGATAGATTCTCCATAATAAGATTGTACCGAGAAAGATGTACAGGCGGTCGGCGAGCATGTCCCAAGGATGGTTCATGTCCGGCCAAAGCACGAACATGGTCAGGGTTGTGAGGATACTGTAGATTATAGCCAGCCATTCAATCGGCCATAAGCCTTTGGATTGATTGTCGTGTCCGGTAAGCCATTGGAAGGATTTTTTCATAGCCATCCCTCCTTTTTATACCAGGCTATCGTTTCTTTGACTCCTCGTGCCAAAGGATATTCGGGACGGAAGTCCAGTTCTTTCACGGCCGGTTGGATGTCGCATTGCCAGTTGCGTTGGCATAGAATGTGAAATTTGTCACGGTTAAGGGGGGTGGTGCGGCCTCGCCATGTGCTGAAACTGCCATTTATGGCGCATACGACACGAAGAAACCATACCGGGGCTTTGATGCGGAGCATGAACGGATGTCCGAGCTCCGTGCGTATCAGGTCGCTGAATTCCGTACTGTGGTATATGTTTCCATCGCTGATGAAAAATTCGCGTCCGATGATATCTTTTACCATGGCAGAGAAAACGGCTTGTACGAGGTCTTTCACGTAAATGAATGTGATTTCCTGCGGACGGTAACCTACGCTGAAGTCCACGTGTTGTTTAATACTTTGCGCCATGACGAAATAGTCTTTTTCACGTGGCCCGTATACGCCGGTGGGACGGAGAATGACATAAGGAAAATCTTTCAAAGACTTGAGATAACGTTCGGCTTCCAACTTGCTTTCCCCGTATGCCGTGTTGGGGCGTGGCGTATCATTTTCCCGTATCGGGGCATATATCCAAGGATTGTCCGAGGTGGCGTGACGTACTGCCTGTTCGCGTATGGCGCCGAACACACTGAGGGAACTGATGAAAATAAAACGCCCGGGCACCATGTCCAGTTCGCGGAGCGTATCGACAAAATGACGTGTCCCTTCCGTATTGGTGCGGAAAAAGTCTTCACGTCGGATACATTTGGTGGCTCCGGCTGCATGTACGATGACATCCCAACCTCCGAACTCGGCCTTGCATGCCGCCAGTTGGGAGCGTAGGATTTCAGGATGTTCCATGTCTAATTCAACGAAACGGATTCGGGAATCCTGAAGATAGCTCCGGCTACTGGTGGCACGTATGCCTGCCCACATCGCGTGTCCTTCCGTCAGCCCCTTTTCAACGATAAAACTACCGATGAAGCCGCTGGCTCCTGTTACTAATATTTTCATACGCGTTTGTTCTATTGGTTTTATTCCCTGTAAGTGCCATCGGCACTCTTCACGGGTTCCACATGGATGCCCACATGGGTTTCATTTCCGTATTTTTCTTTCAATTTGTTTTCTATGACCGATGCCTTGGCGTGTGCTTCATACAAAGTCAAATGCCCGTCCATCCGGATGTGCATCTCTATGGCATAATGGTTGCCGATGCGGCGTGTGCGTAAGTTGTGTATGGCCGACACTCCCGGTGTGTTCTCCGTAATGAGGCAGATTTCTTTTTCTATTTCATTCGGCAATGATTTCTCAGTCAGCTCGTCCACACACGGCTTCAAGAGTTGGACGGCTACCTTCATGATGAAGAAACTCACGACCACTGCAGCCATAGGGTCGAGCACACTCCATGATTCACCTAAAACTATAGCCCCTCCGATACCTATGGCTGTTCCGATGGAGGAGAAGGCATCGCTACGGTGATGCCAGGCATTGGCAATGACTGCACTGGAATTGATTTTGCGTCCCACGTGGATGGTGTAACGATATATCAGTTCTTTGGAAACGATGGAAATGATGGCTCCGGCGAAAGCAAGCATGCCCGGGGCGGGAAGACGACCTCCTTGCCATACGGTTTGGATAGCTTGTAGTCCGTTCCAACAGATGCTTGCGCCTACGGCAAAAAGTACGATACCTATTATTGCTGTGGCCAGCGTTTCGTATTTGCCATGGCCGTAATCGTGATTTTTGTCTTGCGGTTTATTGGAAATACGTGTGAAGATGAGTACGACGATGTCTGTTGCAAAATCAGATAATGAATGTACGGCATCCGCTATCATGGCTGCGCTATGCCCCAGAATTCCGGCTATGAATTTGGATATGACTAACAGAAAGTTGACAAAACTTCCTGCCCATGTGACTTGATAGATGGCTTTTTCCCGTTCGGTTAGTTTCATTGGTCTGTTGGCTTATGAAAAAGAAAGAACAAAGATAAGCATTTTCAGAAAAAATAAGAGATAAAAGAGGAGCGGAATGAATAAATATGCTTAACTTGCAGAAAGATTATAGATAACAAACCTCTAAAATATCAGATTTATGGGAAAAACAGGAAAGAAAGGCGGCAAGCGCCTGAAGAAAAAAGAACTGGCGAAAATGTTAATGGAACTTTTTCAAAATAATCCCGCCGAGGTTTACGACATTAAACGTATATTCAGAGACTTGAAACTGGACACTCATCCCGCCAAGTTGCTTTGTATGGACTTGTTGGAAGATTTGGCGATGGATGATTATATAAAAGAAACGGAGAAGCTGCATTTCCGTTTGAATACCACAGGGCAAGTGTTTGAAGCCATATTCAATCGCAAAGCGAACGGTAAAAATACCGTGACCCCGTTGGATGGAGGAGAGCCTGTTCTTGTGGCCGAACGGAACTCTTTGCATGCCATGGGAGGAGACAAGGTGAAAGTGACTTTGTTAGCCCGCAGGAAGCATCATGTACGCGAGGCGCAAGTGGTCGAGATTCTCGAAAGGAGCGACAGGTCGTTTGTCGGAAGGTTGGAGGTGCGTAAGGATTTTGCTTTCCTGCTCACCGAGGACCGTACGCTGGCCAACGACATATTTATTCCTAAAAAAGCGTTGAAAGGTGGTAAAAGCGGAGATAAGGCTGTGGTGAAGATTACCGAATGGCCCGAACATGCCAAGAATCCGATTGGTAAGGTCGTGGATATATTGGGGCAGAGCGGAGACAATACCACGGAAATGCACGCCATTTTGGCCGAATACGGTTTGCCTTATGCTTATCCCAAGTCCGTAGAAGATGAGGCAGAGAAGATCGACCCGGGTATTACGGCCGAGGAAATCGGGCAGCGTGAGGACCTGCGTGAGGTGACGACATTTACCATCGACCCGAGGGATGCCAAGGATTTTGACGATGCGATTTCCATTCGTAAAACGGATGACGGATTGTGGGAAGTAGGAGTGCATATTGCAGATGTCTCGCATTATGTAAAAGAGGGGAGCATCATAGACAAAGAAGCTGTGAAGCGTGCCACCAGTGTGTATCTGGTAGACCGGACGATTCCGATGCTGCCTGAACGTTTGTGCAATTTCATCTGTTCTTTACGTCCGAACGAAGAGAAGTTGACTTATAGTGTCGTTTTCAAGTTGGACGACAAGGCTGTAGTCAAAGACTGGCATCTGGCCCATACGGTCATTAAGAGCGACCGTCGTTTTACGTATGAAGAAGTACAGAAAGTGTTGGAAGACCATAAGGAAGCTTCGCCTGAAGACTATAAGATGCCGGGCGACCATGCGGCAGATCCGAACTTTAACGGGCCGGACGTATTGCCGGCCGAACATTTTGCCACGGAATTGATTACGTTGAACCGCTTGGCCAAACAACTTCGTGCCCGGCGTTTCGAACATGGTTCCATCAATTTCGACCGTAGTGAGGTTCGTTTTGATATAGACAATAAGGGTAAACCGATAGGAGTGTATTTCAAGGTGGCGAAAGATGCGAACAAATTGGTGGAAGAGTTTATGTTGCTGGCCAATCGTACGGTAGCTGAGAGTGTGGGGAAGCAGCCTAAAAATAAAAAGCCCAAGACGCTGCCCTATCGTGTGCATGATTTGCCGGATCAAGACAAGCTGATTAATCTGAGTGAGTTTATTGTGAAATTCGGCTATAAACTGAAACCGACAGGGTCTAAGGAAGAGGTGGCCAAAGGATTGAATAAGCTATTGACCGACATTCAGGGGAAGAAAGAACAAAATCTGATAGAAACCGTTTCGTTGCGGGCCATGATGAAGGCGCGTTACAGTACGCATAATATCGGACATTACGGGTTGGCATTCGATTACTATACGCATTTCACCTCCCCTATCCGCCGTTATCCAGACGTAATGGTGCATCGGTTGCTGACACGGTATGCCGACGGAGGACGCAGTGCCAGTCAGGACAAGTATGAAGAATTGTGTGAACATTGCAGTGCGATGGAGCAGTTGGCTGCCAGTGCCGAACGTGCCAGTATCAAGTATAAGCAGGTGGAATTCATGAGCGATAAACTGGGGCAAGTGTTTGAAGGAACCGTAAGCGGTGTGACGGAGTTCGGCCTGTATGTGGAAATCAATGAGAATAAATGTGAAGGTATGGTGCCTTTGCGTGATTTGGATGACGATTATTATGAATTCGACGAGCGTAACTACTGCTTGTGGGGACGTAAGTATCATCATCGTTATTCTCTGGGGGATACGGTACAAGTAAAAGTGGCGAAAGCCAATCTGGAAAAGAAGCAGTTGGATTATGCTTTGGTCAGAGAATGAGAGGGCGGAATCCAATCATTTGGCTGAATATATTTGGCATTTTTCGGGTCATACGCTAACTTTGCAACGGAAAACGTCTCATTAAACGTGTATATATGTCACAGAAATTAGTTCAGTCTCAATCTATGCAGCAGGTTCAGACACTGTCCCCGCAGCAGGTGTTGCAGGTGCGGTTGCTGGAAATGCCCGTTTCAGAGCTGGAACAACGCGTGAAAAACGAATTGATAGACAACGGAGCGTTGGAAGAAAGTCTGGGAAGTCCCGAGGATGCCGATACGTCTTCGGAAGATGTCTATGACGGAACAGATGCAGAGTCGGCCGGGATCGAGACTTCTGGGTTGGACGGTGGTCTGCCTTCCGATGAATATCGTCCGGCAGAGGTGCGGCAGGCGATGGATGATTATCGGACTCCGGACGATGTGCCGGATTATCTGTTGCAGGAACGGGGAGGGAAAGACCGTCCGGAAACGATGGACTATGGCGACACGACATCTTTCTACGAGCAGATGACGGAGCAGATGAACGAATGTGACCTGACGCCGCGTGAACAGGAACTGATGACTTATCTTATCGGTTCGTTGGAAAATGATGGCTTGTTGAAAAAGAAACTTTCCACATTGGCGGACGAATTGGAGATATATGCAGGAATACAAACTACGGAGGCGGAACTGGAAACAGTGTTGGCCCGTTTGCAGACTTTCGATCCTCCCGGTATCGGAGCACGCGATTTGAGAGAGTGTCTTTTGTTACAACTCCGTCGGGACGAACATCGCGGGAGCCGGCAAAAACAGTTGGAGTATGAAATTATCGACAAACTGTTTGATGAATTTACCCATAAACGCTGGGACAGGATTGCCGCCCGTCTGCATTTGACAGAGGCGGAATGCGAACGTTTACAGAGAGATTTGAAGAAGCTCAATCCGCGTCCGGGAAGTGCCATGGGCGAGGTGGTAGGACATAATTACCAACAGATTGTGCCGGACTTTGCCGTAGAGACCGATGACGATGGGGGGATTACCCTTTCGTTCAATAAAGGCGACGTACCGGAGTTGCGTATCAGCCCTTCGTTCATGGAAATCCTTCACCAGGTGGATACCGGGCGTGCCAAGATGAGTCGGCCGGAACGGGAAGCTTTGCAATATACCCGCCAAAAGATAGAAAAAGCACAGGGCTTTATCGAGGCTGTGAAACAGCGTCGGCGTACGTTGACCGCTGTCATGCAGGCTATTATTGATTTGCAGCGTCCTTTCTTTCTGGAAGGAGATGAGACTTTGTTGCGCCCGATGATATTGAAGGATGTAGCCGAGCGTACGGGATTGGATATCTCTACCGTATCCCGTGCTGCCAACAGTAAATACGTGGAGACCCATTACGGGACTTATCCGCTCAAATGGTTTTTTAGCGACGGTTATGTGACGGACGACGGGCAGGAGATTGCCACCCGTAAGATTCAGGCCGCTTTGAAGGATTTGGTAGAGGCGGAAGACAAGAAGAAGCCGCTGAGCGATGAGGCATTGACGGCGATGTTGAATGAAAAAGGCTTTCCCATTGCGCGGCGTACGGTGGCCAAATACCGGGAACAACTGGGAATCCCCGTAGCACGGTTAAGAAAATGAAACACAAGGGACTTATTGTAGCGGCTCGTCTGTTGTCTGCAGTGTTCAGACCATATTACATACCGATTGTGGGGTTTGTGGCCTTGTTCACTTTCACATATCTGAGCCTGTTGCCGTTGCTTTACAAATTGACGGTGGTGGCGATGGTATATGTTTTCACTATATTATTGCCTCGCTTGTGTATTTACGTATATCGTAAACTGAACGGATGGGCGCCGGTGCAACTGCGTTTGCGGGAGAACCGTGCCATACCTTATATATTGTTCATCCTGTCTTACGTGGCCTGTCTTCATTTGATGTTCCGTATGCACATGCCGCGTTATATGTGCGGTATTTTAGTGTCGGCTTTGCTGATACAGATGGTATGCGTCATTGTGAATGTGTGGTGGAAAATCAGCATGCATTCGGCCGGGGCTGGCGGTGTGATAGGTGCGTTAGTGGCTTATTCGGTACTGTTCATGTTCAATCCCGTTTGGTGGCTGTGTGTTACGGTACTGATATCTGGAGCTGTGGGGACAGCACGTATGTTGCTCCGTCAGCACAGTCTGGCGCAAGTGGTGGCCGGTACCCTCGTGGGAGTGGTTTGTGGTTTTGCCGGTATAATTTTATTATAGAAAACGAGTTCAATTAAAAAATTCAGATAAGTCATGAAACCAGTTGTAAGTATTATCATGGGCAGTACAAGTGACCTGCCCGTTATGGAAAAAGCAGCCAAGTTCTTGGAAGAAATGCAAATTCCCTTCGAGATGAATGCCCTTTCGGCACATCGTACCCCCGCTGAGGTAGAAGCCTTTGCACAGGGGGCAAAAGAGCGTGGTCTGCGCGTAATCATTGCAGGTGCAGGTATGGCAGCCGCATTGCCAGGCGTAATTGCCGCCAGCACGACGTTGCCCGTTATTGGTGTACCCATCAAAGGCATGCTTGACGGACTTGACGCTATGCTTTCTATCATACAGATGCCTCCTGGCATTCCCGTAGCTACAGTAGGCGTGAATGGCGCACAAAATGCAGCCATTCTTGCTGTCGAAATGCTCGCTCTCAGCGATGATGCCTTAGCCGAACGTTTAGCCGCCTATAAAGAAGGCTTGAAACAAAAGATTGTTAAGGCTAATGCCGACCTCAAAGAGGTGAAGTATCAGTATAAAACTAACTAGTTAATGTGCAAATGCTTGGTTAATGTGCAAATGTGCAAATGTGAGGATGTGCAAATGTTTTAATGTCTTGATTGCTAAAAGTAGCCTGTAAAGACGACCATTTGCATATTTGCACATTAACTAAGCATTTGCACATTTCCCAAGCATTTGCACATTTGCACATTCTCACATTCTCACATTTGCACATTTTTAAACCATGTCTCTATTCAACTATACCCCTCGTCACAGTCACGAGGTAAAGATAGGCAATCGCCCGTTGGGTGGCGACCAACCCCTACGCATACAGAGCATGACCACTACAGCCACCACCGACACGGAAGGGTGCGTGCGCCAGTGTATGGCCATATTTGATGCTGGGGCAGACTACGTGCGCTTGACAACACAAGGCACACGTGAGGCTGAAAACCTACGCAATATTAAGGAAGAACTTCGTCGACGCGGTTACGACCGCCCTTTAGTGGCCGATGTACACTTCAATCCTGCTGTGGCCGATGTGGCTGCTACGATTGTTGAAAAGGTACGTATCAATCCGGGCAACTACGTTGACCCCGCTCGCCAGTTCAAACACTTAGAGTATACTGACGAAGAGTATGCCGCAGAACTCGATCGACTCGAAAAACGCTTCACGCAGTTGCTCAATATTTGCAAAGAACACCACACCGCCTTGCGCATTGGTGTCAACCACGGTTCACTCTCTGACCGTATCATGTGTCGTTATGGCGACACGCCAGCAGGTATCGTAGAGAGCTGCTTAGAGTTCTTGCGCGTTTGCGTAAAGGAAGACTTCAAAGACGTAGTTATCTCAATCAAAGCCTCTAACACGCAAGTCATGGTGCGTACGGTGCGCTTGTTGTGCGAAAAGATGCGCATCGAACACATGGACTTTCCCCTTCACCTCGGCGTGACCGAAGCTGGCGAGGGCGAAGACGGTCGTATCAAGAGTGCTGTAGGCATAGGAGCCTTATTGGCCGACGGTATTGGTGACACCTTGCGTGTAAGCCTCAGCGAAGCCCCCGAAGTAGAAGTGCCTGTGGCCTATAAGTTGGCCTCGTATGTAGTACAACGTGCGGGCCACCCCGAAATACCCGGTCAAGAAGCACCGCAGTTCAATTATGTCAATCCCACGCGCCGCCGCACCGTAGCAGTGGGCAATATTGGTGGCGACAACGTACCCGTAGTTATCTCATCACGTTTGGACGGCGCGCTGACTGAGGCTGCTCCAGAAGGACAGGCTCAACCCGATTATTACTACGTGGGGGCGAACCTTCCCAAGGCCGATAAGCGCGTGAAGGGCGTGGGCTATATCGTCGATGCACCCCATTGGAAGGGCGAGTCCGACACTTACCCCGTCTTTACGAAGCAGTACTTAATGGCGATGCCTACGTGTGGGGCCGCTATCAAGTTCCTCTTCTTGACTTATCTCGACCTTGATGATGAGGTGAAGGCCTTGTTGCGCACAGTCCCAGGCGTAGTGATTATTGCGCAAAGCAATCACCAAAACCGTTTGGGCGAACAACGTGCCTTGGTTCACGAACTTTGGCGTGACGACCTTCGCACGCCTGTTGTATTCTTCGAGCAATACCGCTTGGGCGAGCAACAGAAGGAGGAATTTCAACTCTATGCGGCAGCCGACTTAGGAGCCTTGCTCTTCGACGGACTGACGGACGGCATAATGCTTTTCAATCAGAAACCTGAAGGGCAACGTCCTTTATCCATTGCAGTGCAAGACGCTACGGCCTTTGCCATATTGCAAGCCGCGCGTTTGCGCACGACAAAGACGGAGTATATCAGTTGCCCTGGTTGTGGCCGCACGCTCTACGACCTTCCGGGCACGATAGCACGCATCAAGGCTGCTACGGCTCACTTGAAGGGCCTCAAGATTGGCATCATGGGTTGCATCGTCAATGGTCCAGGCGAAATGGCCGATGCGGATTATGGTTACGTAGGTGCAGCTCGTGGTAAGGTGAGCCTTTATCGCGGCAAGGTATGTGTTGAGAAGAATATTCCTACAGAACAAGCCGTGGATAAACTGCTCGAACTCATAGAGTCCGATCGTAACGTTAACGCGTGAACACGCTAAACCATTAATACGTTAAGGCGTTAAGGCGCGCTTCGCGTTTTGTTTTGAACATTAATTATCATTAATTGTTCATTAATTACTTCATTAATTGGCTATTGCATTTAGATAATTAATGAAAAAAATTAATGAAATAATTAATGAACAATTAATGATAATTAATGTTCAAAACAAAGCGCGAAGCGCGCCTTAATGTGTTAATGTATTAATACGTGTTTTATATGTTCAAAAATAGAGAAATTGTGTTCAAAAGGGCTGAAACATTCGCGTTATACGATTAATGTTTGTATCTTAGCAACGTACTAACCAAAATCAAACAGATAAATGGAAACGATCAATAATAAAAACTACTGCATCATTTTGGCAGGAGGCACGGGGCGTCGCCTTTGGCCCACTAGTCAAAAGGAGATGCCCAAACAGTTTATTGACTTCTTCGGGTCGGGGCGTACGTTGCTACAACAGACCTTCGATCGTTTTGTACGTTTCATTCCGATACAACATATATTCGTCTCCACCTTCGAAGACTACGTACCCTTAGTACACAGTCAGTTGCCCGAACTCCCCGAGGCCAATATTCTGCCCGAACCCGTGCAACTCAATACGGCTCCTGCGGCTATTTGGGGTACGTGGCACGCCGTATTGGCCGACCCAGAGGCTTGCGTAGTCGTAAGTCCGGCCGACCAAATCATTCAGCATGAAGAGACGTTTGAACAACAAATACTCCATGGCCTTGATTATGTCAACACCCATGCCGACTTCTTAGCCATGGGCGTAAAGCCTACGCAGCCCAATACGGCTTATGGTTACATACAGATGGGGGATGAGGTAGACGAGAAGGATATGTTCAAAGTACAGTCCTTTAGCGAAAAGCCTGAGTTGAACTATGCCCGACTCTTCTTAGAAAGTGGAGAGTTCCTTTGGAATACGGGCATCTTCCTTTGGAAGGGCGAGACTATGGGGCGTCACCTCTCAAAGATGGCCCATCGTCCTGACCAGCCCGTTGAGGCCGTGGCGCAGCAGATGGTGACGATTGCACAGGAGGTAGACTATGTGCGTTCGTGCATACCTGAAGGCTTGCCCCGAAGTATTGACCTCTTGGTGCTCGAACATTGTGACAACGTAGCCGTGCAAGCTTGTACGTTCGGTTGGGCCGATGTTGGTTGTTGGACAGAGCTACGCGAAGTGTCGAAGACCGATGCCGATGGCAATGCCGTAACGGGAGGAGCCAAAGTTATGTTGCAAGGTACGCAAAACTGTATGATAGCCCTCCCGAAGGGCATGAAGGCCATTATTGCAGGCCTTGACGGCTATGTCGTATCAGAACAGAATGGCGTGTTGATGATTTGTCCCAACACCGACCCCGATGCCATTCGCCGTCTTATCAACAAGGGGGCGTTTAGTTTGTAATTAGACAGCGTATATACAAAAGAAGGAGATGTGTCAAATAAGTTTTGACACATCTCCTTTTTATTTAAGTTTCGGATTTAACTGGGAGAGAGTATGTTAGTTATGCTATAGCGTTTAAACCTCTTCCATTCTATGTAACTTCCAACCATCGAATTGCATAATGATTTTGTGCAGTTGTGTGCCTTGGCGCAAGGCTTCGACGCGAGGTGCTTGGGCGTAGGTGTTGATTTGTTTGACAGCCTCGTCCCACTGCTTTTGTGCAGCGACCTCGGTGTCGCCCTTGTGTAAGAGCTTGAGTTCGAGAATGTAACTATGCTTTGTAGCATAGTGCGTCAAGTCGGGGAGAAGGAAAAAGTCGCAAAAGCCGTGGTTCAACTCCAACTCAGGCGCGGTGTAATAATAAGCGTTGAGATTGAGATAGGCCATAAAGAAGCCTTGCAAGTTGCGCTCCGCTTCAATGCCGTCGCGTACGGACGATACTTTGGCGTAAGCCTCAGCCATGTAGTTGAGTGCGTCTTGCCACTTGCCTTGGAGCGCCATGTAGGTGAAGCGTATAGAGACTTCGTTGAGATTGACGTTATTGATATTTTGATATTCCTCTAACAAGAACCCATAGTATTGCTTGCGCACGTTGTTGTTGGGGATAGAGAGTATCAACATGTTACCGATAGCCTCTTTAATCGTTAGCATGCCGTAGTAGAACAAGAGGCTGGGGAATATATTAGGATTGGTAATCTGGTTAGCAGGAAAAGTTTCGTAGAGGCTACACATGATTTCTCCCGTTTCGGCAATGGTGCGAATGACGCCTTTGCGATCGCCGTCTAACTTATCAAGTTGTATGAGGCGCTTCATCTTGTTATAGTCCGTCTTGGTGTTCGGGTCGATCATCTCCTTTGGCCCTTCGCCACGGCTGATGTAGTTGCGTAGGTAGTAGAGGACCATATCGCAGTTGAACACGTGGCTTTGCGCGTGGAGCGCATCTTCAGAGAAGCAGTAGTTGTCGTACCAAGGTTTCATCTCGTCAATCACAGCCTCAATGTCGCAGTCGGGGCGAATAGCTCCTGACGCTTTGTAATAATTGAAGAGAGCTTGCACGTCCTCGGTAGAGAAACCAAGCATTTGGTTAAACTCAGGTTTGGTAGAGATGTGCCAACCAATGTTGAAGCCGCTGGTCACGTCGTCGAGTGTAACAGGACTTACGCCTGTGATGAAGATACGGTCAAATGAGCCTTTGAACTTCTTAAAAATGTCGCGATAGAAGCCTTCGGCATGCGTTATGGCCCAATATACGTCCTCACCCTGCTCGTTGAGCACGGTGTTGGTAAAGTTGTCGTACTCATCGATGATGAGGTAGAGCGGATAATTCTTCGTCCTTGCCTCGTTTTGGATAATCGCAAGTTTGCCTCCTGCGTATGTTGTTTCGTAAACTTTTTTCCTTGTCTCTTCTGAATAGTATTCAGCGTAATCACGAACAAATCCATCAAGATTAATACCGAGATAGAAATCAAAGTTTTCTTCCAGCTTTTCAATTTTCCCTCCCACTTGTGAGAAGTCGAGGTGCAGCACTTGATAGCGACCTTGATTAGGTGTGGGGTGTTGGCCAATCCACAGTTTGCCAAACCACTGCTCAAACTTATCCTTTGTGCGGCAGTCGTAGTAGGCATGGAGCATACCTAAGAAGAGGCTTTTACCAAAGCGTCGTGGACGTATGAAGAAGAGATTGCTTGCCTCGTCCTCGAGCATGGGTATATACATGGTCTTGTCCACATAATAATTGTTTTGCTCAACGATGGTAATGAAGTTTGATACGCCGTAGGGCAATTTTTTGGAAGTGTGATAGCTCATGATAGGATTGTTTTGCTGCAAATGTACGACTTTTATTTAATGTGTAAATGTGAGAATGTGAGAATGGTGGCCTTATATCGCCTTATATACAAGAAATAACTAACGCAGCAAGTGGAGGCCTGACTCCACTTGCTGCGTTAGTTACATCGGGATAGTAAATATTCTCCCTTTAGGCGGAAGAATGTTTATTTTAATCGTTGTCGTTCATATACTGCCAAATGCCACCATTGTCATTGCGTTCCTGGCTCCATTGAGTGGCATCTGTATCGTTCGTTTCGTCAGAGAGTACTACGCTGTTGTTCAGCAGCGTGTCTTCTGTGAAAAGGCAAATGCTCGTAGCTTGCGGTTGAATGTATGTACGTTTCATGTATATGTTTCTTTATTACAATGGTTGGATTATTTTACGATAAACTTCTTGCCGTTCTTTACGTAGATACCTTTCACGGCTTTCGCTACGCGGCGGCCTGTGAGGTCGTAGATAGGAGCATTGGCCTCAGTAGCGTTGATAGTAGCTTGATTGATGCCTGTTACCTCACCTCCAGCGAAGTTGAGCACCAAGGCACCTTCGTTAGCAGGAGCCATGATGTAAGCCTTGTTGGCTGCTAAAGAAGTAATGCCGCTATTGGGCTTGTAGAAGCCAGCAACGTTATCCTTCTTACTAAAGATGCGTACTTGATCAAAGCTCTCTACGCTGCTGAGTTCTGTATCAGTGAGCACGCCCGTAAGATCATTTTTTTGTTCTGTTACACCGCTTGCGTCGGCCAGTGTAAACGTAGCAGTAGTCTTCGTGTCGCTTACCAATACCACGCCCTTGTTGGCAGGGATTACGCCGTTGGCATATTCCGTGAGTTGTACATTGCCATTATTAATCGTACCAGCGTATGCCGTTACGCCCTCAGGAGCCTTAGCTGCGAAAGGCAAGTAGTAAGTGGCGTAGTTCTTATTGTTAAGGGCGTTGAGCGTGATTTCGGGAAGGGCGGCGTCGAGTGTAATAGCCGAACTAAGATCAACACCTGTTGACTTCCAATAACCTATTTGGTTGTTGCTGTAGGCATGCATTTGATAATTGCCATGATTATGGGCTGATAAAACAAATGCATTGTTACTCCAATAAGTTGGTTGAGAACCTCCAGCTACTACCGAAGTACCTTGAACGTCCCATCTGTCGCAGCATGCGGTAGTGATTTGGCTTGGGTCGGCTGCGTAAGGGTAAACATTACTACCATTGTTATAAGCGGTAGCTATTAGGCTTTTTCCACTTCCATTAATTAATTGATAGCCATCAAAAGGATTACCTACAAATTTCCAAACGTAAGTAGCGTCAGAAAGTTTTTTAGTTTTGTTGTTGGTAGGAATTTGTGCACCATTGTTGTCAAATAGATAACCGTCTCTTGGGTTTGAACTACCCTGTAAGCCCATCTTTACAAAGTACCACTTATTAGGTGTGACGGGGTAGTCGTTATTCTTTGTGCATGAGAGGTTGAATGTCGTAGTTCCGTCTTCAGTTAAAGCCTCAGTGGGAAACGGTACTTGTACATAGCCAGGAGTTATATAAAAAGTGTTGTAGGCAGCCTGTGGTGTTTCACCTCCTAAAGCAGTAATTTCCTTTGTATAAGTTTGTCCGTCAAGTGCGAAGTTATAAGTAACGTCAAAGCCTACTTTAAACATTCTGAATTGTGCGCAGTTTGTACTCGTCGTAGCCCAGTTTCCTAATTTACCTACTTCTGTTGTACTATTAGGGTTGCCATCGCAAATGAGGTAAATGCCATTAGTCTTTAGTCGGAAACCTTTCGTCGTATTTTCGTTCTTTTCTGCATAGAAAATAGCAATGTTATCACCATTGAACATATTGTTTCCTCCTTGTGCAGTCTTTGCAATAAAAAGGTTTCTTCCTACATTTTGGATTTGAAAAGTCTTTACGCCATTGGTTTCGCCAACAAATACTTTCCAAACGTAGTAGGCGCTGGTAAGTGTTGAACCGCCTTCGTAGTTACTTGTTGAATTCTTTGCTTCGTTATAAATTTCGTTACCGCTTTCATTGGCATAAAGGTAACTACCTTTTTCTGCATTAGCTTTGTCAGAAAAGACGCGAATGACGTAGTAGCCAGAAGTAAGTTCTGAAAGGGGTGTGTATGTTGCAGCTACCTTATAATTAGTAGCCCACCCCGTTGCTACACAGAGTAGCAACAGAAAAAGAGTAAAGACTTTCTTCATGTTCATAAATATTTATTTAGTAGTTAATGTTAATACAACAAATAGTCGTTAAGTGTTAATAACCAACGCATTTATGAATGCAAAAATAGTAATAAGTCCTTAATTTTATCGGGGGGGGGTAATAAAAGATGTTAAATCTTTTGATATAAGAGTATTTAGTCTGTGAAAAGAGGAATATGACAAGTAGAACTTTGATAGTTTCGTTCCTATTTGTTCGACAAATTGCAGTATGAAAGTCTCTATGAAATGTTTCAGAACGTCCTAAATAGGCATTGTCCTTACGTATATTTTACCAATGGTGTTTTTTGCTTTCATGTTTCATTTTTATGTTTCAACTTATTGATTATCAATACTTTTGAAGGCTGAAACATACGACTTTTATGTTTCACTTTTAGTTTCAATGTTTCATTCTAAAAACACTGAGGGAGAAAAACAAAAACACTGTGGGAGCGATTCAAAACCTCTGTGGGAGCGATTCAAAAACACTGTGGGAGCGTGAAAGCGCTCCCTCAGTGTTTTGAAGAATGAAACATGAAACTAAAAATGAAACATAAAAGTCGTATGTTTCAGTTTTTGAAATGTTTGATATTCAATAAGTTGAAACAAAAAAATGAAACATGAAAGATAAATCAAAGGTTATGAAAACGTATAGAGATGTGTGAGATAAACTGCAATTTATCGGACTTTCATGTTTCACTTCGACTATAGATTTTTTATGTCGAAGCAACACCCTAAAGTTGCTTAGAACGCACGAAAAGGGCCTTTACGGACGTGTTTAGTTAAAAGAAAGGCATTTTTAGAGGCTATAAAAAGCAACGTTACAAAGAAATGTAGTAACTTTGCATATATATAATACACAATTTAAAATCAATGATAACAGACGACGACAGAATTATTAAAGTCAATATAGAAGAAGAAATGAAGTCTTCTTATATTGACTACTCTATGTCGGTGATCGTGTCGCGCGCACTCCCCGATGTGCGTGATGGCTTCAAGCCCGTTCACCGCCGCATCCTCTTCGACATGATGGAGTTGGGCATTACGCACAACAAGCCCACTCGTAAGTCAGCCCGCGTTGTGGGTGACGTACTCGGTAAGTACCACCCACACGGTGATAGCTCAGTATATGGTGCCTTGGTACGTTTGGCCCAACCCTGGAATATGCGTTACACGTTGGTTGAAGGTCAAGGTAACTTCGGTTCAATGGACGGTGACTCTGCTGCCGCTATGCGTTACACTGAGGCGCGCCTCTCCCCCGTTGGCGAGGCTATGATGCAAGACATTGAGAAGGAAACGGTCGATATGGACCGCAACTTTGATAATACACGTGACGAACCCAGCGTAATGCCAACACGCATTCCTAACTTCTTGGTGAATGGTGCCAGCGGTATTGCAGTAGGTATGGCTACAAACGTGCCTACCCACAACTTGGGTGAGGTGATTGACGGCTGTGTGGCCTATATCGACAACCCCGACATCACAATTAGTGAATTGATGCAGTATATCAAAGCACCTGATTTCCCTACGGGTGGTTACATCATGGGTATGCAAGGTGTGCGCGATGCTTACGAGACGGGGCGTGGTCGCATTATCATGCGTGCAAAGACTGATATTGAGTCGGGGCCTCAGCACGACACTATCGTCGTATCGGAACTTCCCTACGGACTGAATAAGGAAGAGTTGGTGAAGTTTATCGGTCAGTTGGCTGCTGAGAAACGCATTGACGGTATCTCTAACGTAAACGATGAGAGTGATAAGGACGGTATGCGCATTGTTATTGACGTAAAACGCGACTTCAATGCCAATGTTGTATTGAACAAATTGTTCAAGATGACAGCTTTGCAAACTTCCTTTGCCGTTAACTGCATTGCTTTGGTTCACGACCATGCTCACAAGGCAGGCCGTCCGCAACTGCTTACGCTGAAGGACTGCATCAAGTACTTTATCGAACATCGTCACGACGTAGTCATTCGTCGTACACAATACGATCTGCGCAAGGCACAAGAGCGTGCCCACATCTTAGAAGGCTTAATTATTGCTTCTGACAACATTGACGAGGTTGTACGCTTAATTCGTGCTTCGAAGAATCCACAAGAGGCGATTGAAGCCTTGAAGAATCGCTTCGGACTTGATGACGTTCAAGCTAAGGCTATCGTTGATATGCGTTTGGCTCAGCTCACCAACATTCAGCAAGAGAAGTTGCACGAAGAGTATGAAGAGATTGAGAAGCGCATTGCTTACTACGAACAAATCTTGAGCGACGACGACCTCTGTCGTCAAGTAATGAAGGACGAACTCATCGAAGTAAAAGAGAAGTTTAGCGACGAGCGCCGCACACAAATCTGTCTTTCTTCTACGGAGTTCAACCCCGAAGACTTCTATGCTGACGATGAGGTAGTTATCACCATTTCTCACTTAGGTTACATCAAGCGCACACCGCTTAATGAATTCCGCGCACAAAGTCGCGGTGGCGTAGGTTCGAAGGGTGGTAGCACGCGTGACTCTGACTTTATTGAGTACATCTATCATGCGACGATGCACAACACGATGCTCTTCTTCACAGCAAAGGGACGCTGCTACTGGCTCAAGGTGTACGAACTGCCCGAAGGAGCTAAGAACGCGAAGGGACGCGCTATTCAGAATATGCTCAATATCGATGCTGACGACAGCATTAATGCTTGCTTGCACATTCGCAAGTTGGCTGACGCAGACTTCTGCCAGAGTCACTACGTTATGTTCTGTACGAAGCAGGGCATTATTAAGAAGACTTGCTTGAGCGAATACTCACGTCCACGCACGAATGGTGTGAACGCTATCAACATTCGTGAGGATGACAAGGTGGTAAGCGTTGTGCTGACCAACGGCTCTGACGATATTATCATGGCCAACCGCAATGGTCGTGCTATTCACTTTAACGAAGATGCAGTTCGCCCCATGGGCCGTACTGCAACGGGTGTACGCGGTATGCGACTTGATGAGGACGACCCCACGGACGAAATCATCGGCATGATATGCGTCAACGACCCTGAGAAGGAGACCGTACTCGTTGTGAGCGAGAAGGGTAAGGGTAAGCGTTCTGTCGTAAGCGACTACCGTGTAACGAACCGTGGCGGTAAGGGTGTAAAGACGCTCAACATCACGGAAGATACGGGCAAGGTGGTAGCTATCAAGGCCGTTGCTGAAGAGGAGGACTTGATGATTATCAATAAGAGCGGTATTACCATTCGTCTTCACATCAGCGGTGTGAGCGTATTGGGTCGCGCTACACAAGGCAACCGACTGATTGACCTCAAGAAACGCAACGACGTTATTTCGAGCGTATGTCTCGTTCCCGCTGACGAAGAAGAGGAGAATGAAGAGGTCGAGGCTACGGAAGTAACGACTGAAGGTGAAGCCACCACTGAGGCTACAACCGAAACGAGTGCTACTGACGCTACTAACACAGCTGAGGAAGACCAATCTACGGACGAAGCGTCTCATGGACTCTTTGACAACGTGGAAAAATAAAATACAGAGTCTTTAGGTTTATGGGGGATAGAATTTAATTCATAACCTCATAACCTAAAAACTTTAAACCAACATAGTTACACTACATTTCTAACCAAAACAACATCAAATGAAAAAGTTAATTCTATGCTTGGCCGTTATCTTAGGTGGCATGGGAACGGCTTCTGCTCAGTCTGACCAACACATTGGCTCTTACAAGGCCAACGACATGGTTAGACGCGCTGACAATTTAATGAAACAACGCACTCAGGAGGCTTACGAGCAATCACAACAGCTTTATAAGGATGCTGAGGCTCAACTTCAAAGCGACATCGAGAAGGCGAAGGCTGACGGCAAAATGGATAAGTTGGCATTGCTCTATCTGCAAAACGCTGACTTGCAAAACAAGTTTTTGAGTCCTACCATGACCAACGCCTCTAACGGCATGCCTTTCGACACGTTGGCATTCTGTAAATACGTTGACAGAATTATTGAGTCATTCAACACCGCTGCTAAATATAACGTAACGCCTAACGCAAAGGGTAAGGTGAAGACTGACCAATTCGTTACGCTCCGCACGAAGTTGGGTATCAACTCTATGTTGACTTACTACTACAACTGCGGTGCTTTTATGGACGCTATGGGTAAGAAACAAGAGAGCGTTGACTACTTCCAAAAGTACGTTGACCTGCCCGGTACTTCACCCGTATTTACAAAGGCTGAAAGCGACTCTATCTACAAGGCTCAGGCCAAGATTTACAACACGGCTCGCTTCAATTTAGCTTTGCAGAACTTTTACTTGAAGAATTGGGACAAGGCGATCGAATGCTGCGACGTTGCGTTGAAAGACACCGTTGGACTCCACGACCTCTACCTCATCAAGATTAACGCATACGGTGAGAAGAAGGACTCTGCTAACTGGCAAAAGACGCTCATCGAGGCTTACAACCGAACTGGCAAGGAGAGCTTCATGCAGAACCTCATCTACTACTACATTCAGAGCAACAAGATAACTGAAGCAACCGAAATGGCTAACAAGCTGGTTACTGACGATCCCAATAGCAAGTTGGCATGGTTTATGAAGGGTGCTATTGAATTGAACGTAAAGAAGGACTATGCCGCTGCTATTGCAAGTTGCGATAAGGCGCTTGCTATCGATCCTAACTACAAAGATGCCCTTTTTAATAAGGGAACGGCTTACATCAACGATATCTATGACCAAACGCATGGTGGCAAGAAATTCCAATACATTGGTACAAACCGTCGCATCACAGGTAAGGCTTCTGACGGCTCTTATCAAAAGCAAAAGGCCATTTATGAAAAAGAAGTCGCTTACGTAAAGGGTTATTACGAGAACGCATTGAAGTGTATGGAACGCGTTCGCGAGTTGGCTCCTAACGAAGCTAAGCGCTGGGCACCTTCTCTTCAGATGGTTTACAGTGCTTTAGGTCAGAAGAACAAAGCGAAAGAAATGGACGACTTACTTGACGCTGCTAATAAAGCTGGTAACTAATCGGTTAGAAGTTTGAAGGTTATAAGGTTATAAAGTTGATTATCAACGTAATGTAACTTTATAACCTCATAACCTTCAAACTGAAAACCGAATCATAAGAACACCCCTATAAAAACTACCTTTACTTAACAATGAAATCGCTCCTTTTATCATTTTTGCTACTGCTTATGCTTCCTTGCTCGGCACAAAAGGCGTTTAAGCCCGTTACGAATGCATTGAAGGCAAAGAATTATAAGGAGGCTATTCAACAGATTAATAAGTTGCGTGCCGACTCTACGTATCGCAACAACTTGAAATTGTGCCTTTACAGCATAGAGGCAAACCGTGAATTGAACAATGCCGAGAATACTAAAATCTATTTGAAAAAGAGTTACGATACGATTGCTTTCTTCTCAACCACCAACGAAATTATTCGCGAGGCTATACAACTTAACTTATTGGAGAGAGAACTTGAGAAACAAGAGGGTAAAAAGCCTAAGCAAACGCGCTTGGTGTGCGAACAGTTGCAGAAATACTTTCCCAACTTGAATGCCGCCGCACGCTATTATTATAAAAAAGAAAAATATAAGGAGGCAATGCCTTACTTACGCACTTGCCTTGACTTACCACATACAGAGTTAGGACAATCGGCTCATCTCTCTACACGAGGCGACGAACAGAATGCTATCTTTTACTTGATTAGTGCTTTTTGCACAAAACAATATGGCGAGGTGACGCGCTATGATAGCTTAGCACTCTCCCCCGTTGCCACTCGCCCCACCATAATGAAGTATTTGTCCTTGACAGCTGAAGCGGAAACGGATACAACTACTTATCATTGTCAACTGTGCGAAGGGTGGAAGGCTTATCCTCATGATGCCTTCTTCTTTACGCGATTGGCCGACTTTTACAATCGCAACAAGTCGTTTAACCAGACCTTATTGCTATCGGCTCAGCAGCTTAAAATGGACTCTACTTACACGGCTGCCTACATGGCGCAGTGTGTAGCTCATTATGAATTGCAACAATATGATAGTTGCATCGTGAGTGCACAACATACATTAGCCTGCGATTCTACTTATGCCGAGGCTCACTATTATATTGGTGCATCTTACGTTAATAAGGTAAAACTTATCAACTTGCCCGACCATATCACATCGCGTGCCTATAAGAAGGCTTTGGCCGAACAACAAGAGTTATACAAACTTGCTGAACCTGAATTAGAGACTTATCAACGCATGGCACCAAAAGCACAAAAGCAATGGGCGCCTTTACTCTATAAGGTGTACTTGGCTCTAAATCGTGGCAAGAAGTTTGCCGAGATTGAAAAGCTGATGCAATAGCAGCATTTAGATGTGCGTACTGGTATTAGTTGTCAAATTGCTGTTTAGCGAATAAACAGGAATGAGCATTAAGGTGCACTTCGCGCCTTAATGCTCATTCTTGTCTATTTGCTAAACTGCAATTTGTATCTGTTTTCCAAAAAAGAGATTATACCCACACAATTCGTTATAGAACTTGTATGTATCGTAATTGGACTATACTAAGGCATTGTTCTTTCCTTCGGGAAAGATGACTTGTGGCTTAAAAGTCTTTGCTTCGTCAGGTGTCATCTGTGCGTAAGCCATAATGATAACTTCATCGCCTACTTGGAAGAGACGCGCTGCTGCACCGTTTAAGCAAATGCAGCCTGACTTTCGTGGCCCAGCGATGATATAAGTGACGACGCGTTCGCCATTCATGTTGTTTACCACTTGCACTTGTTCGCCAGCTATCATGCCACATGCGTCCATTAAGTCCTCGTCAATGGTAATACTGCCCATATAGTGGAGGTTGGCCTCAGTTACAGTGGCACAATGTATCTTTGATTTGAGTAGCGTGAGTAGCATTTATTCTTCTTTGTATTTGATGTTGTCAATTAAGCGCACGGGGCGAGCACCGCAATAAACTGTGATACAACCAACAATGTAGGCGGCATCGTCCCATGATGAAACGGGTTGGAGCGTAATGCCGTTTACAATTTCAAAATATTCGACTTCAAGTCCTTTGGTGGCGTTCAAAGCGCCTACAACGAGGTCGTGTGTCTCTTTGACCGTATGTGATTTGGCAAATTCAACGCTCGTCTTTAGTGCTTGTGAAATGCAAACCGCAATGCGCTTTTCACTTTCGCTCAAAAGCGTGTTGCGTGAGCTAAGTGCTAATCCGCTCTCCTCGCGAACAATGGGGCAGGGACGGATTTCAACAGGTAGGTTGAGGTCTTTGACCATGGCGCGAATGACGGCAATTTGCTGAAAATCCTTCTCACCAAAGTAAGCGCGGTCGGGATTGACCATGTAGAAGAGTTTGCTTACAATCTGACATACGCCGTTGAAGTGGCCAGGGCGACGAGGACCTTCCATTACCGTGTCAATAGGAGGGTAAGAGAAGTGACGCGTGTCGGGTTCGGGGTAAACCTCCTCAACGCTTGGTGCAAAAACGTAAGTGGCACCAAGTGATGCTAACAATTCGCAGTCTGCATCTAACGTACGCGGATAGTTCTTTAAGTCGTTTTTATCGTTGAATTGAGTAGGGTTGACGAAAACGCTAACAACGGTAACGTCGTTTTCGCTTACAGAGCGCTTAACCAGTGAAGCATGACCTGCATGCAGTGCACCCATGGTGGGTACTAAACCAATCTTCTTACCTTCAGAGCGTGCTTCATTTAGTGCAGCTTCAAGGTCTTTTTTTGTGTTGAAGACTTTCATTGTTTGTTTTTGTGACATTTTAGGTAAGGGCTTCTCGTATTGGGACTATCTGTTGTTCTCAATAGCTAATGAAAGCACCTCATATCGTTGAAAGTGCAAAATAACACATTTATTGCCAAATAAGCGGCTTTTTGAACTATTATTCTGTGTTTTTTAACAGTGCTAGAACGAAAACCCGCGTGCAAGGCCGTCAGTATCAGTTTTTTTTGCTAACTTTGCAAGCGTAAGAATAGACTGCTTTGGTTGAATAATGAGGTAAAATAAGAAGAATAAAACGTTATTGATAGCAAGCGGTTTATATAAAAACAAAGTAAATGAAGTCAAAGAAAGTATTGTTCATAACGCAGGAGATGATTCCTTATGTACCTGAGAGCGCAGTGGCTCTTGATGGTCGTCAGTTACCACAGGCTTTGCAAGAAAAAGGCTGTGAAATTCGCACATTTATGCCTCGTTGGGGTATTATTAATGAGCGTCGTAACCAATTGCATGAGGTAATTCGCTTGTCGGGTATGAACATCATTATCGACGATATCGATCATCCTCTTATTATTAAGGTGGCCTCAATTCAGGCTGCCCGTATGCAGGTGTACTTTATTGATAACGATGATTACTTCCACAAGCGCTCTTTGCTGACTGATGAAGAAGGCAAGGAATATGAAGATAATATTGAACGTGCTATCTTTTATGCTCGTGGTGTACTTGAGACGGTAAAGAAGTTGCGTTGGTGTCCTGATGTGATTTATTGTCAGGGTTGGATTTCGTCAGTAGTGCCTTTCTATATTAAGACTGCTTATCGTGACGAACCGCCTTTCGCACAAACCAAGGTGATTAGCTCACTCTATGGCGAAATGCCTGATGCAACTTTGGCTACACGCTTTGCAGAATGTCTTGAATTCCGCGATGCTAATGAACAAGCCGTGAAGGATGCTGGAGTAGATTTAACTCAAAAGGATAGCCTTGGTCGTTTGGCTGTTGCATTCAGTGATGGTGTAATCGAAGGTGAAGTTGGCGCACAACCCGCTTTGATTGACTATGCAAAGGAGTTGAATGTACCTGTGCTCACTGCACCCGCTGATGACGAAAAGGCAGCAGCTTATAAAGCCTTTATTGAACAATTAACAGGCGAAGGCGAGGAAGCATAATATCATTTATATTGTGCTTACAAGTAGTGTGTACTTAAACGGAAAAGAATAAAAGCTCATGTGAAACCTATCTTAATTTATCTAAGAGGCACATGAGCTTTTCTTCTCTTTTGAAAAACAAAAGCATATTTTTTTTAGTTTATGAAGAAAACAGTATTAGCCATTATGCTTGCTGCGGTGTCGCTTGCAGCGTGTGATGATAGTACTTCATCAATAGGCTATGATGTAATACCCAAAGATGACGAGATTACAGCGGTAGACTCTGTATTCCATATCTCTACACAGACGGTACAGGTTGATAAGGTGTTGGCTAATACCAGCATTTGTTATTTGGGTAGTATTGTTGATCCAGAGACACGTATACAAACGACCTCGGGTTTTTTAGCTCAATTCCACTTGCCCGACGGCTTCCGTTTGCCGAGTAAGGACATTCTTGTTTGTAATGAACAGGGAGAGGTAGAAGCCGATTCGTGCGATATTCGTCTATACTTGGATAGCTTCTTGGGCGATTCGCTTACAACGATGAAACTACGTGTTGACGAGCTTAGTCGCGAAAAGTTATTGAGCGAAGATGAATCTTACTACACCAACTTGAATGCTGATGATTATATTCTGCCAGAAGGTGTAAATAAGACGATTAGCTACACGGTGAAAGACCTTACGCGTCCTAACAACGAAACGAATGGCAAATCATACTATCGTCAGATTGCGGTTAAGTTGCCCAAATCATACGGCACAAAGTTGATGCAAGCTTATTATAATAATAAGGCCGACTTCGCCAATTCCGCTACATTTATACGCAACGTGTGTGCAGGTTTTAGCTTCAAAAATGCAGGCGGAAAGGACGTTATGGTTAAAACGGCCATGATTGGTATGAACGTTTATTTCCGTTATCATAGCAAGACGGAGGCGGGTAACGATACTATTATTGATGGTGCGCAACGCTTTGGTGCAACAGAAGAGGTGTTGCAGACGACACACATTAATAATAACTATCCAGGTAGCCTTTCGTTAAGCGAATTGCAACAAAAGCCCTGCACCTATGTAAAGTCGCCGGCAAGTTTCTTTACTGAGATGACCTTGCCAGTAGACCAAGTAGTTGACGGTAAAGATTTGAATGGTGCTCACTATAATGATAGTATCAGCATGGCGCAAGTGATCATTCGTCGCAAAACGGTGACAGAAGACGAAAAGTTTCAGCTTTTGCCCGTTCCTGACCAATTGTTGTTGGTTCGCAAAAGCGATTGGGAAACGTTCTTCGAACAAAATCGTATGCCTGATAGCAAAACTACTTATTTAAGTAGTATGAGTACTGATACCAAGAACTATTATGCTTATTCAAATATAGCTCCATTGATAGCTTATATAAAGGCTGAGCGTGACAAGAAGGCTGGGGTGGTGCAAGGAGAAAGTAATGCAAGCCGTCGTGCAAAGTATGCAGCACTTGAAGCCTCTGATCCTACTTACGCTGCTGATTGGAATAAGGTTTACCTCATACCAGTAGATGCGGTCTACACAAAACAAACAAGTACTACTGGTGCGACAACTTCTGTGCTTCGCAGTGTGAAAAATCAATTAGGCTTAACTTCTGTGCAGTTGGAAGGTGGAAAGGATAATCCACTTCAGATGCAGGTGATTTATAGCCGTTATAATAAATAAAGTAAACCATATTAGAATGTGCATGAGTGTGTAGGTAAAAAGGCTGAAGCACTTAGGCACATTCTTTTTTTTAAAAGGCTGTTTCTATAAATAGCTAGTATCCTGTTTTGAGGTTATAAGGTTATAAAGTTAGTTTAGTTGATTGTCAATGTGATGTAACTTTATAACCTTATAACCTTCAAACTGAAAACCGAATTGTTTGAACATCTTATAAACGAGTTATCTTGAAAGTAATGCTATTTGCAGCGGGGTTAGGCACCCGCTTGCGTCCTTTGACCGATACAATGCCCAAGGCTATGGTGCCAGTGAACGGGCGTCCGTTGATTGATATTGTGCTTCGTCACCTTATTCAGCAGGGTGCTACAGAGGTTGTCGTTAATGTACACCATTTTGCAGAACAAATCATTAACTATGTGAAGCAAAATGAGTGGCCTATTCCTGTCCGTATATCAGACGAGTCGGCAGAATTGTTGAATACAGGGGGTGGCTTGTATTACGCAGCCCCACAGTTTACGGCTGATAATGCTCCCATTCTAATTCATAACGTTGACATTCTGAGCAATGCCAATTTGTTGGACTTCTATCAGCAAAACGGAAAAGCTGATGCGACACTTATGGTGAGTCAACGTGAGACGCAGCGCTATTTGCTCTTTGATGATGATATGCGACTGCGAGGTTGGACCAATATAGCTACAGGTGAGGTGCGTAGCCCTTATTGTGATTTACAGGTAGATAAGTTACACCGTTATGCATTTTCGGGCATTCATTTATTCTCGCCTCGCCTTTTTGAGTTAATGAAGGATTGGCCAAAGGCATTTCCAATCATGGACTTTTATTTAAAGGTGTGTGCTGAGGCTGATATTCGTGGTTGTGTGCAATCCAACTTACGATTGCTTGATGTGGGTAAACTTAACACTTTGCACGAAGCCGAATATTTTGTAACTGAATTAGGATTATAAAGATGGGAAGAAATAAATTTTCGCAATCAGAGGTCAATGCTATTCGTCGCCTATTGGCATTAAAGAATAAAGCGAATCGATTTGGACAAAAACAAATTCGTCATGAGTTGCGCACGGAGTATGAGTTTAATATCTCCGACTTTAATGAGCCAGGTAAGGCTTTTGGTCCAGAGGAATTAGATGCAGCTTTACGGCGTCGAGCCATTATAATTTTAGACGATGCAACCATTGCCGATATGAAGGCAAAGCGTGCACGCGATCGTGAGCGTGATGCAGCAGCACAGGCTGAAGCAGCTCCAATCAGTGAAGGTTCAGACTGGCAAGAAGCGATGAAGCAATGGCAAGCTTGGGAGGAGAGTACAAAATAATAAACTGCAATTTATCTGCCTAATTGGGGGGGCGGG
>ENA-ORNT01000398-ORNT01000398.1-human-gut-metagenome-genome-assembly--contig:-NODE-398-length-32310-cov-12.306309_pt1 | contig 32310 bp, 23 predicted proteins | sample MGYA00242120_ERZ509032 | MGnify/ENA primary metagenome ERZ509032 (study PRJEB26280, sample SAMEA2338729) | human gut metagenome | biome: human gut; feature: human-associated habitat; material: faeces...
CAAACATCATGAAAAATGAACGCCGCTGGGGTGATCTGGAAGCCCGGAAGAGCATTGTAGTGGACTACAAGCTGGGAAAGGTCACAAAGAATAACGGCAATCGCTGCTCTGCCTATGTCCCGGAACATCACGAAGCAATTGTTTCCCCAGAAATCGCACGGGCTGCACATCTTGTAGCATCCAGCAGCAAAAAGTGCGGTGTGCAGGATATTGTGGTAATCCGGCAGGGAGCATTAAAAGGATTTGTAGGCATTCATCCGAATTGGAGCGGCATCAATACCGAAAGCATCCGCAGCCTTTGTTTGAGTGCCTATCTGCCGGAAGAGGTGGTCGAAGTGAACAATATGGCAGAAATGCGGTCTGGAAAGAGGCTGGATACGGCATTGTCATCTGACTATTTGACAGTATCTGGTACATGTTTTATCAATCAAAGCAGCCCGATTGTGACAATTTCTAAAAATGGAATCCGCTTTAGCAAAGCGTGTCATACCCGATTGGACGACTGCGAAGATGTGGAATTGCTCTATCATCCGATTCTGCAGGTCGTGATCCTACGAAAGAGCAATTGCGATTCTTCAACGGCGATGCACTGGCGAGACGGCAATGACGTTTATAACGTGTTTTCAGCCGGAGCATTTTCCAGAATGATCTTTCAAATGTTGAACTGGAAAATGAATTACCGTTATCAGTGCCGTGGTATCTGTCGTGGGCAGGAAAATGCGAAATTCCTGATTTTTGAATTGGATGAGTCCCGGATTTTGATTGGAAAAAATCAGTATAAACAGGCTGAGAATCGTTCGATGAATCTGAAATGTCGGCTGTATCGGAGCAGGTGGGTTCAGAACATTACGGCCCATGATGTGATGGAATCCGGCCAAGTCGTAGAAAATCCTATGATTGGTGCAATTCCGAGCAGAAATGAGGTTCAGCGTGAACTGGACGAACTATTGATGTCAATGTGATGGAGGTATCAGAAAATGGCTGAAGTAGATAAACGGCAGGAGTTGTCTTTGCGCGAGGTTGAACTGATTCGTGAACTGGCACAGATTCGTAAGGAAAAGAGCGAAGAACTGGAATTTGAAAAGTTCGATGGGTACGAGTTGCCACCTCGGACGCAGTTCTCTATGGTTAAAAAGCCTGCTGTCAGCATCAAATACGGCGAAATGACCTTTAATATGGCCTGCATCCGGCTGTTCGAGGGCATAAAGTACATCTTGCCCATTGTCAATACAGCAAAGAAGCGTATGGCCTTGATCATGTGCCCTGAAGAAGATAGTGCATCCGTGGAGTGGGCGCGGCAAAAGAATGGAGTATGGGTGAACAAGTCGATTTCCTCCTTGGAGTTTCTGGAAAAGATGTTCCGTATGATGAATTGGAACAGAGAATGCCGCTACAAGGTGCTGGGCCGTGTAGCTAATTCGGATCAGGGACTGGTAATGCTTTTTGATTTGGAGGAAGCCATCATGTTTACTCCGCAACCGCAGGAGTTTACAGACCCAATGACGGGAGAAGTGAAGAAAAAGCAGGTCAAATTCTTCCCGGATATTTATAAGGGCAGAATTGGACGCTCTTACAATGACTATGTAGCAACGCACCAGATGAGTATGTTTGAAAATATCGTCAGCTATCAGGGTGATGAGCAAGCACAGGCGGCGATTACTGAAGCAAAAAATGAAGAAGTAGAGGAAAAGACGAATGGTGAGGTCGTGCAGCCAGCCTCTTCTGCAGCGACTGGAACAGAACGGATAGATTGCGAAATCAATCCATCAGGCCAATCATCAACACAAACGATAAATACGGAAGAAGGTCAAAATCAATATCTGTATGAGAAGAGAGGTGCGACTACATGAGCAGTGAGAGAGTGATGCGCCTTGGATTAACAATCTCTGCAAAACAGAGCCAGTTGACGATCAGCAAAGATGTGATTCGCATTTTGGGGAGTCCAAGCTATGTTTGTGTGCTGCAGGGAAAGGATAAACAATCTGTTGCAGTAGCGTGTTGTGAGGCATCTCATCCGATGTCGTTTAAGGTGCCGGAAAATCTTCTGATGGATAACAGGTGCAATATGCGGATTTGCAGCCAACAGTTCATCAATCGACTGGTTGCAGCAAATGATTTTTCTCCTGATGAATTTCACAGAGTAGAGGGTAAGTACTTGTCTGATCTTAATGCAGTGGTCTTTCCGATAAAAGTAATGTAAAAATGAACAGGTGGTTTCGCGCTGGAGGCAAAACCGCCGATTCAGTGTGTAATGTTTCGGGATGGCTCTTTGCACAAAAATAAAACGAGAAATTGGACATAATAACGAAATAAGCCTTTCTGAGTTTGAAACCATATCGGTTTCGGCTCGGAAAGGCTTATTTTTTTTTGCAAAATTTTTGTTCCTTACTTGACAACCGCATAGGGTCAACCAAGAAAAACTACGATAACTAAAGGGTTTTGACGGCTTGACTCGTTCAACAAAAGTATTTATTTGCTGACAGGCTGCGGAGAAGCTGAAATCCAGAGGTTATAGGTGGGAGGTTTTGGTGCAGCTCTGTTTTGACCCACAAAATGAGCAGCAAGTAAAAAATCAAGGAGAACGAATCGAGCCTACGGTGGATTGCCATTGAGTGATCCGCCGTGGGCTTGTTTGCGCAAAAAAGATTTAGGATGGGATAGAGGAGTGGAATCAAAGAAAGCTGTACAACACGTTTACTTAGTAGGTGCTAAGTCTATATATCGAATTGCGGAAAAAAGATGAGGGGTATTTGAGGGATGAGGAAGAATAAAATCAGAATACTGCATGTGGCGCAGGCCGCAGGTGGCGTGGATCGCTACATCCGAATGCTTCTCAAGTATTTGGACAAAGAAAAGTTCGAGAATATATTTGCCGATTCTCCCTGTTGAGTGGAAACTGCTGGTACACAATACCAAGAAGCCGCAGTTCAATGTTCTGCGTAAACTGCTCCGCAGCAAGAAATTCGATTATGTGGTGAACGCCTGCGATGCAGGGTAGTGCGGTTAGGTGACTCAAGAGAAAGAAAAAAGAGACCTCATCTCGTCAAAAATCAAATTTCAAAATCATTAAAGGAGCTATTCAAATGAAACGAAATCAGAATTTCGACCATAATCACTCTCAAAAACTGCTTTCCTTCCGCTACAACATAGACACCAACCGAGTGGAAGCCCGGTTCACGGATGGCTCTGCCGTCGCCAACAGGATGCCCAACTGCCTCAGAACATCCTCAACCCGCTACTTTACAGTGGGGTTGACACGGAGGATTGAGTGTCATCGTTTTTTCATGGCTACCGCCGAAAATCATTGTAACGTATTTTGTGTTACAAATTGGTCAAGCGAATGATTATGATTAAAATTCTCTTACTCGCACAATAAGTCATTTGATAAACTGGTTAAAATGCCAAATAATTTCAAATCATAGTCCAACACACAACAAATGTGGTATAATAACAATATATTTAATGCTTTAACTGTGTTTGCAAAAAGGAAAAGAAGATAAGTATGGAGATTACATGGTTGAAAAATGAAGATAATGCCATTCAATACGTCTATGCCTCTGCTGTTCCCCAAAAAATACCATTAGACATTTTTAAAGAAATTGTTCAGAGCAGTAAAGAAAACTGTCTACCTGAATTTTATGTGATATCTGAACAGGGAAAGTATATCGGATATATTTTATTATTGGCCGATAAAAAAGAAGACATCCCTAAACCTTTTACATTTCTTGCATGTCATAATGGCGATACTCTGCCAAAAGAAACTCACAAAAAAATATTGGAATTTATCGGCAAACGGTGTCGTGTAAACAACTGGAATAAACTCGCTTGGTTGGCCGAACAAGAAATCCAGCAATTGTGATATCATCGTTTTTTAAGCTATCTCTCTATAAAAACTCCTTAAAGACATAAAGGCAAACTTGAATAAATAAATTTATCTAAAAGCCCCACCTACAATAGATATTCCAAATCGAAGAATCTACTGCAGGTGGGGCTTGTTCTATGTGATAAGCTATTTTGTAAAAATCAAATACGTAGATTATATGGCAGAATCATTTGGTGACACTGAAAGCTAATGTTGCGCCATCAACGACACTATACATATCGCCGTTAGCCGCAGTAGCAATTCCAGTAAACTCAACCTCCCATTTTCCTTTAGAGAGTCCATATTTTACATCTTCCGTACCGATTGTGCCGTATGCAGAAATGGCATGATCAAAGGTTCCAAAGGGTGTACCAAGTTTATTGAAATGCAGGTTACCTTCAAAGGAAACAATTACTGCACCCGGAACGGTAATCGTCCATTGGATATACCCTTCAGACAGATAATCAAGTGTACATGAACCAGCATCGCCCCAGAAGGTTTCGCGAGAAATTGGGACAAGTTTGAATGTTGCAGAGTTTACAGTTGTTCCTTTATCAATTTCGATACTAGATTTTTTGGAAGAAAGTGCTACAACGCCTGGTTCAACTGCAACAGCAGCAGGCATCAAAACTGTGTTGAAAACAACCAACGCAGCACTCGTTCCAGCCATTTTAAGGAATTCATTTCGGGTCATCTTTTTCATGTCGATTTGCTCCTTATATTTTATTGACTGTTACAAGTCACCCAGCTACAATTTGGATTCTTTTTCGCTTAATTCTGCACTGGAATCACCTCTTACAAAATTTTAGTATATTGGCATCATCGTGATCAAAAGCAATATCACTAACAGCCACCTCATCACACTATAAAGCCGCAAATTTTCAACTCAGGTGTATGCTCATCGGCAAATAAATGTGAACCATACGAATGCCGCTGTTAAACAACCTGCCAAAACCACTAAAATACAACTTGCCAACTTTGGCTCAATAGCAACTTTTTGATTTTCGCACAGCGCAAATTTCTGAAGTTCCTGAAATGTTGTTTGATTGACATTGCCGTGTATTGCTTTCCATGCAACGAAATGATTTGTAATCAGAAGATAATCTGAAACGATTCCTACAAAAACAATGGCAAAAAATGCTGCGGAAAAGAACCACATTCCATCGCATGTGAGCAATCGTATCCATGAACTACTCCGGCAGGGCGAGTACGCACCGCAGGCAGTTCTGGATGCTGCACGGCAGAATGCCTTACAGGAACACGCGCAGACATTGGCTTATATGGAGCGTGATTTAGCCGATGGCGTTTCCGAAGCAGTGTTTCAGGATACAGAAATCTTCAGGGGTGGTTTCCCGGAACTGGCAGACAGGCTGGCAGACTTGCTGGATGACACGGATTTTCTGACTGACCTAAACGACAGATTATCTGCGCTGGGGGAAGCCTACGCCGAAGATAAAGACCTGATGCGGATGCACTTTTATAAGCCGGATAAGGTGGCGGCGCTGTTCCACCAGTTTGCAAAACCTTATCAAAACTACTCGGCGCGGGATGGCTTTCACTGGAATGAGTACAAACGATTCATCACGGAAGATGAAATCACTGCTTACTTCACACGGGGCAGCAATTATTCAGACAGTCGGCTGGCAATCTATTCGTTCTTCTTAAATCATGAAGATAAGAAAGAGCGGGCTGACTTCCTGAAAGACCATTACGGAATCGGCGGCAGTAGCCATGCACTCTGTGGGGCAGACGATTCTCACGAAGATCACGATGGTAGGGGCATTGATTTGGAGCGCGGGCCATACGGGAACCCGGATGCAAGCGTTCATCTGAACTGGAATCAGGCCGCAGGCCGGATCGACCAGCTGATCCGTGACAGTGAATATCTGAAACCTGCGGACTATTCCCGGATGCCTGTCTACGAGCGCGAGCGGATGGCAATGCGGGTGATGGGCTTCTATCACCATCTGCCGAACAACGTGGAGCGGCCTTACCCGCAAGACCTTTACCATGAAGAAGGCCGAAAGGCTCTTGTTGAAAAGCTGGCAGACACCGAACTTTCGGCAGAACTGTTGGAGCAGATGGACAATGCGCTTCTGTCTGTGCCGCTGGATTCCGAAGAATATGAGCGCAAGGCAGAATTCCTCGCTGTCCTGCACCAATATGTCGATGGAACGTACACGATTTTCCCGGAAAAGAAGAGGGCTGTTGAGATTGCGGATTCTGAGCTTGGACAGCTGTCCATCTTTGATTTTATGGAGCAGGAGCCGCAAGCGAAAGAGCAGTCAACCGCCACAGCGGTTGAGGTACCCAAAAAGGCAAAAGTCGTTGCGCGGTATCAGTCAACGGTGATGATGCAGGAGGGATATATCGAGGATATTGCAATTCTGCAATATCCTGATGGCAAGTTCTATAACCATTATAACTATGACGAAGAAAAGGGCACGGGTGCTGCAGAAACAGGGCCGTTTAACAGTCTGAATGATGCAAAGGCGGTCATTCGTCAAACGAGAGAAGATGCAAAAGCAGTAGAATCGTTTGAAAATCAGCCCAAGCAAATGTACAGCAGAGAAAACGGCAGTTTTCTGTATTTGGACAATAACCATCTGTACCGCATTGAGCGTTCCAATGCTCATGACGTTTATCTGAAAGATATGGAAAATTCGGCGGTGGCTGGCCGGGTCATTCCGTTACCGTCATATAGCGAAACGCTGGCGAAGAATCCGCTGAACGATTTCCTGAAACTGGATGCGGACCACACCCAGAAAGACAGCCGCAGCATCTATAAAGAATGTCTGTACACGCTGTTGGAAAAGGTAGAGCGCAGCGAAATCTATCCGTTGCTGCGTGACCGCGATACCACCGAGGAAGAAGCGGAAAATCTGATCCGTGAGAAAATTGAGGATTTGTTTGCTTCCAGTGAGGTGAAAAATGCCGCTTATTCTGAGGCATTTGACACATGGGCGCACTTCGGAGAGTGGATTCAGGAAGATGTTTTCCAGCGCACCTATCAGGACGTTATTACGGACAGACGGGATGCTGTTGCACTGTATCAGGATAGCATGGATGCTCCGCAGTGGGTACGCGGCATTATGGTTCCGTATGCAGCGGAAGAAAAGACCGTTGAGCCGACCTTGCAGCCCCTGCCACTGGATGCCGCCAACGAGTATAACGCGCTGAAAGAGCGTTACCCGGATGCGCTGGTCGGTTATGAGCAGTACGGCAGCTTTGAGTTCTACGGCGAGGATGCAAAGCGCGTTTCGGAACTGCTTGGCAGCAAACTGTTGGAAAAGAAAACTGCACTCGGCAAAGTTGAGGTATCTGGTTTTCCGCGTGAACAGTGGGTTTCACAGGCAATGAAGCTCTGGAAGCAAGGGGAGAACGTCTATCTGTCCGGCCAGCAGGAAGATGGAACCCATGCCCAAACGAAATACTTCCGCAGAGAGGAATATCTGCCTGTTAATACCACCATCGAACTGGACGATAGAGAGTTCCGTGTGGATTCGGTGGACTTTGGAAATGGAACGGTCAGTTTGCAGGACATGACCCTTGCAAAAGAAGCCCGGTATCCGATTTTCCGAACGGAACCGCTGGAGTACATTCGGCATCTGTACGAACAGGCAGATGTACCGATGGAAGAAGCGGTTGAAATCACAGTCTTTACGGCTCTGCACAATGCGGGTGTGGCCTACGAGGATTTCTCCCCGGAGCAGATGGATGTGATCTATTCGGTGGCAGAAGCAGGCGGCGAGTTGGAAGAACTGCTGAATCCTGACTTCCCGCCAGAACAGATGCAGCTGATCGCAGATGTGCAGAACCGAACGGATGCCATCAGCCGTGCAGCAGCAGAGGAAGCCCTTGAACCGCTGACCCAGCAGCCTATGACCCCGGCAGAGGTCAACCATGCACGGCGGCAGCACAATCTTCCGCTGGACAGTGGAGCAGAAACAGAACAGCCTGCACAGCCCAAACAGAAACCTATGAACTTCCGTATTACGGACGATGATCTCGGTGCAGGAGGGCCGAAAACAAAGTATAAAGCCAATGTGGAAGCCATTCGGCTGCTGAAAACGCTGGATGCAGAGCAGCGGCAGGCTACCGCAGAAGAGCAGGAGATACTTTCCCGGTATGTGGGCTGGGGCGGCATTCCGCAGGCATTCGATGAAAGCAATGCGGAGTGGTCGAAAGAGTATGCCGAACTGCAGTCCCTGCTCACGTCAGATGAGTACAAGGAAGCCCGTGCCAGTACCCTGAATGCGTTTTACACTTCCCCTACGGTCATCAAGGCGATGTATGAAGCCCTGGGCAATATGGGATTGTCCAAAGGCAACGTGCTGGAACCATCCTGTGGTGTCGGCAATTTCATGGGTCTGGTGCCGGACAGCATGGAGAAGATTCGGATGTACGGTGTGGAGCTGGACAGCATTTCGGGCAGCATTGCACAGCAGTTGTACCAGAAAAACAAGATTGCGGTGCAGGGCTTTGAAACGATGCGGTTCCCGGACAGCTTCTTTGACTGTGTTGTGGGCAACGTACCGTTCGGCAATTATAAGGTGCCGGACAAGCGGTATGACCGCCACAATTTTCTCATCCATGATTATTTTATTGCCAAGAGCCTTGACCTTGTGCGTCCGGGCGGTGTGGTGGCGATGGTAACGTCCAGTGGTACGATGGACAAGAAAGATTCCTCTGTCCGTGAGTACCTTGCCAACCGTGCCGATTTGGTAGGTGCGGTTCGTCTGCCGAATAATGCGTTTCAGCGCAATGCCAACACGGGCGTGGTTGCTGACATTCTGTTCCTGCAAAAGCGTGACCGTGCAGCGGTAGAGCGGGCAGACTGGGTAGACCTTGGCGAAACACCGGAGGGCTACTCCATTAACCAGTATTTTGCGCAGCATCCTGAAATGGTGCTGGGCGAGATCACCACGGAAAGCACCCAGTACGGCAAGCAGGAAACTACGGTCAAGCCCATCGAAGGCGCAGACCTTGCCAAGCAGTTAAAAGAGGCGGTCGGCAACATCCATGCCACCATCACGGAGCCGGAAATCTCCGACGATGAACTGGATGTGCAGGAAGAACCCATTCCAGCAGACCCAAGTGTGAAGAATTTCAGCTTCACGAACGTGGATGGGCAGATTTACTACCGTGAAAATTCCTTTATGAATAAGGTGGAACTGCCTGCCGTAACTGCAGAGCGAGTGCTGGGCATGATCGCTCTGCGAGAAACCACCCGGAAACTGTTGGATTGTCAGCTGCATGATGGCTCAGATGCGGAAGTACAGCTTTTGCAGAATGAACTGAAACAACAGTACACCGCATTTAAGGCGCAGTATGGCCTTATCAACAGCACGGCCAACAAGCGGGCATTCCGACAGGACAGCAGCTATTGTCTGCTGGCATCACTGGAAATTCTGGATGAGGAGAAGAAGCTCAAACGGCTTGCCGATATTTTCACAAAACGTACCATCCGTAAGCCGGAGCCTGTTACCTCAGTGGATACGCCAAGCGAAGCTCTGGCGCTTTCCATTGGAGAAAAAGCAAAGGTGGATGTGCCGTTTATGATGCAGCTCTGCGGCAAACCGGAACAGGAAATCACGGATGAACTGGCAGGTGCGATTTTCCGAAACCCTGTGACACAGCAGTGGGAAACCTCGGATGAATACCTGTCCGGCAATGTTCGTGAAAAACTGGCCACAGCAGAAACCTTTGCGGCAAACCATGCAGAGTATCAGATCAACGTGGACTACCTGAAACGGGTACAGCCCAAGGATCTGGATGCTTCGGAAATCGAAGTGCGGCTTGGTGCAAACTGGGTAAAGCCGGAGTACATCACGCAGTTTATGAAAAAAGTGTTCAAAACACCGAACTACTATGCTGGGATTGACATTAAGGCAACCTATTCCGAAATCTCCGGCGCATGGAATATTTCGGGCAAGTCGATGGATCGCGGCAATCCGCTTGTTACCAATACCTACGGAACGATGCGGGTCAATGCGTATAAGCTGTTGGAAGATGCGCTGAACCTCCGGGATACCAAAATCTACGATACGATTCACGATGCGGATGGCGACCATCGTGTGCTGAACAAACAGGAAACCATGCTTGCACAGCAGGCGCAGGAATCCATTCGAGAAGCGTTTAAGCAGTGGATTTTCAAAGATTTAGATCGCCGCGAGGATTTGTGTGCGACCTATAATCGGATTTTCAATGCGATTCGGCCCCGTGAGTACGATGGCAGTCATATCCGTTTTGAGGGCATGACCCCGGAAATCTCTCTGATGCCGCACCAGAAAAATGCGGTAGCGCACATTTTGTACGGCAACAATACGCTGCTGGCACATTGCGTGGGCGCAGGCAAGACCTTCCAGATGATTGCTGCCGGCATGGAGAGCCGCAGGCTGGGCTTATCGCAGAAAAACCTCTATGTGGTGCCGAACCATCTCACAGAGCAGTGGGGCGCAGATTTCCTGCGGCTCTATCCCAATGCCAATGTGTTGGTGGCAACGAAGAAGGATTTTGAACCCAGCAATCGAAAACAGTTCTGCTCCCGGATCGCAACCGGCGATTACGATGCTATCGTGATCGGTCATTCGCAGTTTGAGCGAGTGCCGCTTTCCCCGGAACGGCAGAAAGCTATTATCGAGCGTCAGATCGACGACATTACGCTGGCTCTGGCCGATGCCCGGAGTGAGAACAGCCGCAGTTTTACGGTCAAGCAGATGGAAAAAACAAAGAAAACGCTGGAAGCAAAGCTGCAAAAGCTGAACGACCAGACGAGAAAGGATGATGTGGTTACATTTGAGGAACTGGGGGTTGACCGCCTGTTTGTGGACGAGTCGCATTTCTATAAAAATATGTTCCTCTACACAAAAATGCGAAATATCGCAGGTATCGCCCAGACCGATGCACAGAAGTCCAGCGATATGTTTGCAAAGTGTCAGTATCTGGACGAACTGACAGGCGGCAAGGGTGTGACCTTTGCAACTGGAACCCCGGTCAGCAACTCGATGGTGGAACTGTACACCATTATGCGGTATCTCCAGTATGACAACCTGCAGAAGATGGGACTGAGCCACTTTGATGATTGGGCGGCGTCCTTTGGTGAAACCGTTACGGCAATCGAGCTTTCCCCGGAGGGAACGGGCTACCGTGCGAAAACACGTTTTGCCCGGTTCTTCAATCTGCCGGAACTGATTTCTCTGTTCAAAGAATCCGCAGATGTGCAGACAGCGGATATGCTGAACCTTCCTGTGCCGAAAGCGGAGTACGTCAACGAAGTGTTGAAGCCCAGCGAGATACAGGAAGAAATGGTAAGTTCCTTTGCAGACCGCGCTGAGGCTGTACGCAACGGCAGCGTGAATCCCAGATTCGATAATATGCTCAAAATCACGAACGATGGCAGAAAACTGGCACTCGACCAGCGGCTTATGAATGATATGCTGCCGGATGAGCCAGAGAGTAAAGTGAATCGCTGTGTGGACAATGCGTTCAAGGTCTGGGAAGAATCTGCGCCGGACAAGGGAACACAGTTGATTTTCTGCGATTTATCGACACCAAAAGCCGATGGCACATTCAACGTCTACGATGATGTGCGGGAGAAGCTGGTGGCGAGAGGTGTTCCCCGTGAAGAGGTGGCGTTCATCCACGAGTACAACACAGAAACGAAAAAGGCAGACCTGTTTGCAAAGGTGCGCGCCGGACAGGTGCGTATTCTGATGGGGTCTACGCCGAAACTTGGCGCGGGAACCAATATTCAGGATCGGCTGATTGCCCTGCATCATCTGGATTGCCCGTGGAAGCCGTCTGACCTAGAACAGCAGGAAGGACGTATTCTCCGGCAGGGAAACCGGAATAAGCAGGTAAAAATCTATCGTTACGTCACTGAAAACACGTTTGATTCGTACATGTGGCAGATTCTGGAAAATAAGCAAAAGTTCATTTCCCAGATCATGACTTCCAAATCTCCTGTCCGTGCCTGCGATGATGTGGACGATACCGCGCTGTCCTATGCCGAAATCAAGGCACTGGCAACAGGCAATCCCTACATTAAGGAAAAGATGGATCTGGATATTCAGGTCAGTAAGCTGAAACTGCTGAAAGCCAATCACACCAGTCAGATTTATAGCTTGGAATCGGATATTGCGCGCCGCTATCCGCGAGAAATCGCTGTGGCACAGGGTCAGATCGAAGCACTGAAAACCGATATGGAAGCGGCAAAACCGCTTCTGGCGCAGGACAAAGACCACTTCTCTATGGAGATCAGCGGCAAGGTGTACACCGAACGCAAGGAAGCGGGTGCAGCCATCATTGAGGCTTGCAAGGCTTTGAAAGCGGCTGGCACCGAGGGCAGAATCGGCAGCTACGGTGCGTTTGAACTGCATTCCCGGTTTGACAACTTCGATAAGGTGTTCCGCCTGTCCATCAAGGGTGCATGGAACTACTCGATGGAAGTCGGCAAAGACCCGCAGGGTAACATTCTGCGCGTTACCAATGCGCTGGCAGGCATTGAAAGAACGCTGCCGCAGGTGGAACGCAGACTGGAAACCTTGGAACAGCAGTTGGCGCAGGCAAAGGAAGAAGCCAAACGTCCCTTTGCGCAGGAAGCGGAACTGGCTGAAAAATCTGCGCGCCTTGCGGAGCTGAACTCTCTGCTCAACATGGATGAAAAGGGCAGTGAGGATGCGCTGGGCGTGGACGAGGATGCAGCTGAAACTGAGGTTGCAGATAGGCCGCGCCAGCCTGTGAACTATGCAGGCCGTATTGCAGAGCGCACTGCGGACGATGTGCGGAAACCCTCTGTGCTGGCACAGCTTCATGCAAAACAGTCAGAGCGCAGCGCAGAACCGCAGAAATCCCAGAAGCGGAAAAGTCACGATATGGAACTGTAAATAGGATAACCCCGTTAGATCTCTGCAAGGAATCTAACGGGGTGTTTTTGAACAAGGAGGGCATTTGCTGACATTAACACCGATCAATCTGAAAACAGCAAACGCATTTGTACAGCAGTATCACCGCCACCATAAGCCGACACGAGGACATAAATTCTCTATCGGCGTATCGGACAATGGCGCGTTGGTGGGGGTTGCTATCTGCGGCAGACCTGTGGCACGGCGGCTGGACGATGGCTATACGCTGGAAGTCAACCGTCTGTGTACGGATGGAACGCCAAACGCTTGCAGTATTTTGTATGCGGCGGCATACCGTGCAGCACGGGCAATGGGTTACAACAGAGTTGTTACCTACATTCTGGATACGGAAAATGGAACATCTCTGAAAGCTGCCGGGTACACCTGTGAGGGCAGAGCCGGAGGATTGGAATGGAACGGCGCGAAGGCACCGAAACAGGCTGACCAATATCCGCGCCAGATGAAAACACGATGGGTCAAGAAAAAGGAGGGCTTGCATGGCAGTTGACCGCAAACAGCAGATGAAAGAAATCACGGAACGGCTGGAGCAGGGCGTAAAGGACATTTTTACATCGGAAATGTACACGACGTACCTGCGCACGATGGCAAAATTCCATAATTATAGCTTCAACAATACGCTGCTGATTGCGATGCAGCGGCCTGATGCCACACTGGTGGCAGGGTTCAACGCATGGAAGAATAAGTTCAACCGTTACGTCAAAAAAGGCGAAAAGGGCATCCAGATCATTGCCCCGGCTCCCATCAAGGAAGTGGAAGAACGTGAGAAAATCGACAAGGATACGGGTCTGGCTGTGCTAAACGAAAACGGTGAACCAGAAATGGAACGTGTGGAGTATGTGGTTCCGCGTTTCCGCGTGACGACAGTCTTCGATGTTTCACAGACCGATGGTGAACCGATTCCGTCGTTGGAAGTGAACGAACTTACGGCCAGTGTCAAAGACTATGCGCTGCTTACGGCGGCAATCGAGCAGGTATCTCCTGTGCCGATGCGGTTTGATGAAATCGAAGGGGATGCCAAAGGCTATTACAGTGATGCAGACAAAGAAATCTGCATTCAGGTCGGCATGGGCGAGAGCCAGACCATAAAGACGATGATCCACGAGGTTGCTCATGCGATGCTGCATAACAGCGATTTCATGAAGCAGAACGGCGAGGAAAAAGACCGGCTTACAAAGGAAACCGAAGCCGAAAGCATTGCATTTACGGTCTGCTCGGCTCTGGGCATTGACACATCCGATTATTCATTTCCGTATGTGGCAAGCTGGGCCAGCGGCAAGGAGATGAAGGAACTGAAAGATTCGATGGATACGATTCGATTGACTGCTGCTGATTTTCTGGAAAAGCTGGAAGCGGCGGTGGCAGAAAGGAGCGTAGAGCGCATGACCGCGATGCAGTATGCGGAAAAGTTGATTGCCAATAAGGAGCAGGAAAAAACGATTTTTGATGATGAGCAGCGAAACCTCATCGTAAATTTCGCCTTCAAACTGGATGACCGGGCGGCAACGGAAGAACTGGTGAACGGTATTGCAGCTGCAGTGGCCGAGGATGACAAAGAAGAAGTCAACCGCCTGATGTACGATGCGCAGGAGAAAATCGAAAATCTCCCGGATGGGATGATTGGTCTTTCGGAAATGCACGACTATGGCTACCGGAAAGATGATGTGCTGCCGCTGACGAAAGAAGGTGCACGGGAGTGGCATCGGCTGGGTGAGAGGATTTATCCGCTGTTCCGTGATGGCACGGCAGGTGATTATGTAAGCCAAGAGGGAATCGAGCAGCACGATGGTATTTTCGGCATTAAGGCAGACGCATGGGATGCGATTCTGTTGGAGCAGCGGGAAGATTATGCAGAGGACGAGTATGCGCGCCCGGATTTTAAGCTGACAGTAATAAACCGTGAACAGGCTCTGCGGCTGTATGACGAGGGAAAGCAGATATATCTTGTCCGCATCAGCCCATGGCCGATTCTTGTCACGGCGCGAGAGGAAATCGAGCGCGGAAGTGATACCTTCCAGATTGCAATAGCAGATTTGGAACAGGAGAGGAACATGACAGAACAGGAAAATGTGCTGCTGTATGGCAGCGAAAAGCAGTTCGGCATTTATCAGATTACAGAGCGTGACCCGGAACATAACTATCGTTTCATGGGGCTGGACTATGTGCAGAAGAAAGGCATGACGGTTTCCCGTGCAGATTATGACCTGATCTATGCCGCACCGCTTACGGACAAGGATACGCTGGATGGCATTTATGAACGGTTCAATATCCAGCGCCCGGCAGACTTTACAGGGCATTCGCTATCGGTCAGCGATGTGGTGGTACTCAATGATGGCAGTACGGTCAAAGCCTACTATGTGGACAGCATCGGCTTTGCTGAACTGCCGGAATTTTTCAAGGAAAGGAATGTGGATTTGCAGAAAGAAAACCTTTTGAACGAAGAATTGCAGGAAATCGAAATCTTTGATAAGCCGGGTCTTTTCAGCAATGGCCGACTGCGGGATGAAGATGTGCCGGAGGGCTTGTATCGCTATGATCTGCGCGGTTCGGACTATGACCCATGCCAGCCCATTACAGTGGAGAAAACTGTGGTGGTGAACCATGCGGCATCTGTTCTGATGGCCGAAGAACTTGACCTTGGCGCAGAGGGGCGGTTGGAACTGGGCGAGGAAGGACTGAACTTCACAGGCGCAGAGTTGACTGTGCGAGAGTTCATGGAGGAACAGCAGCAGAAAAGAAATGGACTGATCCACGGTGATTCCGACCACATCGCAGTCGAAGGGCATATCGGCACATGGTATGCTGTTGATGAAACGGAAATTGGTGGCGAGAAGTTCTTTCTGCTGGAGCATGAGGAACACGGTGACATGGCGGCCTGCGTTGCAGTCAATGAGCAGGGCAAACTGGTGGCAGAGGATTTGTGGAACGGCTTCGATGAGGATTTTCAGGAGGCTGTGCAGAAATATCTCTCTGAAAAATGGAATATGCCGAAAAAAGAAGATGTGGTATCGGAAATCATTGAAAAGGCTGTGCCTGTGCCGGACAACAGCGCACAGGACTATTCGGATGTGCCTGTTTACTACGAGCCGTTCAGCTATGCCAAAGAAAATGACGAGGTGGATTTATACCGCACATCCTATCGGCTGAACAGTGAGTGCAAGCAGGCAATCCATGAAGCGATTGCGGACAACTATGATGGAATGTACCTTGGCGATGATGCAGTCGATCAGGTGGTGCGGCAGTACGGCATGGAGCGTGTGGGCTACATTCTGGCGAACACGCTGCACCATAAAAACTACGATGGCCGCTTTTCTCACGGCAATAAGGAATGGGCAGAACAGGTTAGCACCCCGGAGCATAATGCAGACCGCATGACCTTCCGCACGGATTGGGTGGTTGACAGCCACCCGGCTATTCTGGATGGCTTTGTAACGATGTTCCGAAAAGAACTGGAAGCACGGAAAGAACAGGAGCAGCCTTTCGTAAAGCAGTTCTATGTGGTCGAAAATTTGCAGGCCGCGCCTTTGAAAATTGAGCGGTTCGGAAATCTCGACGATGCAATGTCGCAGTATCAAGCACTTCCGAACCATTGCATGAAAGCCTTGGGCGTGGAGAAGAATCCTGATCCGCTGCCGGGTTCACTGGATGTTTTGCAGTGCAGGAACGGCATTGACACCATCGTGGAGGACTATAAAACGGTTCCGGGCTGGGATAACCCGTATATCCAGAATCATGTTGTCCAGCCGTTGCAGGGGGCCTTAGCCGTGCAGGATGTGGAGTTGGCCTACGAATTGCCGGATGCCTATTTTCACATTCAGACCTGTGACGATGGCTTCGACTATACCTTATATAATAAGGACTTCACGGAACGGGATGGCGGTGTCCTTGAAACAGATGGAGATAAGTCTGTGCAGGAGGCTATGACGGAGCTGCTGGCAGAGTTTGGCTGCGATGCGGCAGAGGGTAAAGTCATGGATGCGGCAGAACTGCGGGAACAGGCTGATACGGTGGCGGAACAGCAGGCAGAAGTTTTGAAAGAAAAACTCGTTGCAGAAAGACCTGCACCGGAAGAAACGCTCAGCTTTTACGTTGCGGAGTGCTTGGAGTTTACATTTGCGGGAGAATTCCACGATCATCTGACAATGGAAGAAGCCTTGGAAGCCTACGACAAGATTCCGTCCGAACGGATGAATGCCGACAAGTGCATTGGATTCTGCATCGAGGAAGATGGCGGCTTTGTTGGAATGTATGAGCTGGTCGTGAACGATAAAGTGCAGCGCGAGAACATCAACTCCATCAACTATTTCAGGGATGATAAGCTGGTGCAACAGGCTATTTCCGATATGGAAAAACTGATGGAGGCACGGCAGAAGAGCAAGGAGCAGGAACGCAGCAGTACGAAAAAGTCTGTTCTGGATGCCCTGCGCAGTCTGAAAGCCAAGAAGCAGGAGCAGCCTGCACAGGAACAGGATAAGCCGAAGAAAGTGAAAAAGAAAGGGATGGAGTTATGAGCAATGTACGCTTTGATGAACTGGAATTGATGCTGATGGCAATGTTTGAGCAGCCGACACTCAAGGATACGATTCAGGTGTTGACGGAAATCCAGCCGCTTGTGGCAGAGGATGCAGAGATGGCTACGCTTGCCCAGCAGACGATCTCGAAGATGCAGCAGTTGAACGAGCAGCAGTTCAGGGGGCTGGAATTGGAATGGCATAGGCCGGAGGATGATGCAGGAAAATGAGTTCAGATGTGTTTGCAATCTATCAGATCGATAATTCCGAGAAAAACCGTGAGTATCGCTGCCGCAGCTATGAATACCAGATTCAGCATGGCTTTATGATAACCGCAGACAATTATGGCACGGGCTATTCTGGTACGGCTACGCGAGGAATGGGCGCGGAAGCGATTCGTAAAAAGATGGAAAGCATTAACCCGGACAAATTCAAAATTAGAAAATTTGGGGTCAGTGATGTGATTGGATTGACTGAGGCAGGCAAAACCTCTTTTTTCTATGTTGATAAGGATAGGCTGGTGAGATTCAACGGCTTTTTCCCAAAGCCCCAGAGTGGCACATACTTGATTCTTGATGAGGGCGGCTATCAGGTGGCAGGACAAAAAGGCACATGGATGGTATCGGATGAAGTAGAGGTCGATGGTCAGCGGTTTGTTCAGATGAGAAGTGAACAAACGAAGAATCCACCGCCGAGCATTATTCTTCACGAGAGTGGAGCCTTTGTGACGCAGACGGCTTTAGGCTTCGATGGAGAAGCTACCAGAAAGATGAGTGCTTTTTTACAAGGCCCAAAGCCTGAACTGCTGCACCATCAGAAGTTCTTTGAAAACGGTACAGCGGAACGCGCCAAAGAATCCGGCACAGAGCAAAATTACAATATGATAGATGGCTGCGTCAATAATGTGCCGAAAAAGCCCCGGCGCATTGGTGGCAGGTGGTCGGTGCTGGATCGGCTGCATATCAAGCAGGCTGAACGGCGACAAAAAGACAATGCGCCGCAGCAGGAACAGGAAAGAAGCCGAAAAAGTTAAAATACCGTAATATCGTTGAGATGGCTTCCCCAAAAAGGAGGCCATCTTTTTTGCGTTAGAATCAAAAATGTAAAAAACTTTTTTACATTACGATTGATTTCCCGAAGCTGATGGTATATAATAATAGCAGAAGGGAGAGATGAAAAATGCGTTTTGATGAACTTTTTGAAATGAGAAAACTGACAGGAACAAAATTAAAGAACTATATTCGCAGCAATGGATTCTCAAAAGTATCATTCTGCAAGAAAACAGAGATTTCTCGCCCTACTTTAGATAAGATTTTGAATGGCGAGATAGATAGCAAAAGCACTTTCGATAAGCACTTGAACAAGATTCTTACCAGTTTGAGCATTGACCCGGATACTTTGATGGGATTTTCACCGAGAGTGCAAAGTGTAGATGTAGATGCCGTGTACTCGCAGAATGCGCCGATTGATTATCAGATAAATGATAAGGTAAAGATGGAGTACGATCTGTTGCAGGATATTCTAAACCTTTGCAGTGTTTATTATTAAAGGCGGAAGGCTATGAGTGAGCGAATTACAGCAGACAACTTAGATGAAGTTATCAAAAGGAACGAAGTCATTGAGGAACAGATGAAGCAGAGTGCTTCGCTTATCTGGTCAAAATACAATCCGATGCAGATAAATTCTCCGATACAGTTGGCGTTACAGATTTTAAGACCGTATGGTTTGATACAGCTGCCGATTGATAATCACTATTTAAGCGGAGCAATTTTTGTTCGGGATGGAAAACGAATTCCCTTGATAAATACGGCACTTCCGAGAGCAAATCAGTATTTTACTGCGTGGCATGAGATTTATCATCTATTGTTTGATGAAGTTTCTTTTGACCATTTGATTGAATCCGAAATCCTGATGGAAGAACGAAAAGCAGAATACTTTGCTGCGCTTATGCTTCTGGGAAACCTTATGCCGTATTTTGAGGGCTTAAAGGATATGGAGTTCCAAGCAAAAGCGTTTCAGTGCATGAACGCTTTCCAAGCTCCCTATAAGGCGGTGCTGATTTCTCTGTATGAAAGTGCAGTAAAGAATGGGAATACGGCTATTGCGGAAGAAGTTAAGGAAAACTTTGATGTGCAGGTTGAAGATATTGCACAGAGATTCCGCGATTTGGGATTGGATGATTCCCTTGTACGGCCTTCGTATGTAGTAAATGTAAGTCCGCTACAAGAGAAAATCAATAAGACGATTCGCAATGAGCCGGAAGTGGAATACCATAAAGACAATGAAGCATTTCTAAAAACGGTTTTAAGCGAATTTAAAATGCTGACGGGAGAGGCCGATGCTTAATATACCAGAGTATAAAGAATATGGTGCGGAAACCAAAATAGCACTTATGGATAACTCATCACTGGCATTTATGCACGAGTTGAGCCAGAGAAGTTATCCGTCTGATGGAATCCTCAGCGTATACGATTTGATTCTGATACCAAAGTGGGTAATGGAAGAAATTGAGGATTCTACATACAGAAGCACCTATGTTGAGCAGCTTCAAGCACAAGGGTATCCTATTCGTTGGATTGATGAAACAAAGTACGGTGCTTTTGTCAATGATGAAGATGTGAACCTGTACTACATCGTTGAAGCTGCGGTATCGCGTGTGTCAGAGTTGATGCGCTTTCTTCGTAGGAAAGTAAAAACCGAAGATCTGATTGACTTGCCTTCCGCAGAGGAATGGATGAACCGGCTGTACGATGAATGGCCGATTCATGGAAGAACGCTGTCAACGGGCCGCACTCTTAAAAAGAATGCGGGAGAAATCTCGTTGACGATCCTTGCTGAAATATTCGCGTGGTATCATGATGGAGTGGACAGCCTGACAATCTATACGCAGGATACGGATGCGCATGAGTTCCAAACGAATGCAGAGCGCATTTTAATTGGAAATTCTGAATTTACTCCTGCGCTGGATTCTCCGATTTCGGTGGCCTTTAAGTCAAATGACTTTATTTTGTGTCAGATGTATCGTGAGGGAGCCTTGACTTTGGATGCGGTGCGGCAACTTCGCCACGATGATAGAAAATTGACTTATACACGGCAGCAAGCGGATAAGTCGATTATTTGCCGCAAAGAAGTTATAACGAAAGAGCAGTTCATTGATTTGATTCAGGATGCGACAGTTCAAATCCTGTTCTAAGAGTAATATGGTAGAAAAGGGTCAGCCCTAGTCTTTCGCAGGAAAGACCAGGGCTGGCTTTTTGTTTTATAGAGAGTGTTCGTTCTTTCGGGATTGCTGCTGTTCGCGCCGTGCTTCTCGTTCTGTTCCCAGAATGTTATCTACATTGGCACATACAGTCTGGAGTTCCCTGTGGTAATCTTTGAAATAGTGGTAGGTGTCATACTGGGCATCTTTCTGAATGGTAAGCTGCTCCTTTTCAGTCCGGAGGTCTTTCATGGTCGGGAACTTTCCATCTGGGGAGTGCTGCTTTAGAATGCGGAGTGCTTCTTCATATTTGGCAATATCCTCTGCATGAGCCTGACGGAAAGATTTCTTATTGCCAGATTTCAAAAAATCACCACAGACTGATTTTGTAGAAAGATACTGGCCTAAATAACGAATCTGCTCATTGACTTTTTTCAATTTTGCTTCGGTGAATTTGGCATCACTTCGGGCTTTCGCCATTTTGGATTGGATGGTGTTGGTGGTATCAGAAAGTTTTTCATAAGAATCGTATCCATGCTCCTGCACATAAGCGACTGTCCGTGCCATCTGCTGCAAATTGGAAATCTTGACTTTCTGCGCATAGGCGCGGCTCTGCTGTGCTTTTACACAGGTCTGCAAGTCAACTACAAGGCGCAGATCGGACTTGATGAACAGAATGGCCATAGGATCATCTGCTGCCCAATGAGGGTTGTTCCGTTCTTTGTTCCGCGCATTTTCTGCAAAAATGCGGAGAAGCCTGTCGCGGTCATAATTAGAACCGAGAGCGCGGGCAGAAATAAATTTCTGTCGGTCAGCAGGAAGATAGCTGAATCGTCCACGATGGTCTTTTACCAAAATTCCGTATTCCGCTTTTAATAACCGTTGAAATTCCTCAAAAGATGTGGCACGTTCCGCAATGTCAGAAATGGCATTGCGGATTTTTTCTTTGTTTGTTTCAAAGGTAGTGTGCATGGGGGTGATGCCATCGCCCAGAAGTTCCATGTTTGCAATGTCCAGATTCAGTTGCCCACGCCGCTGCGCATGGTACTCCTGTTGTGTGATTTTATCCGCAGCAGGGGAGAGCAGATCGACCTGATGCAGCCCTTCGCGCTGGCAAATATCCATCAAGGATTTTTGCAGGTGCCTCAGATAGTCTTTGGTAAGATGGTGCTTGTATCCAGCCTTGCAGTCGATTGGCCGTTCGGTGTAGGTCTGAGGCTCTATATCGAATTTGCGAAGGCTGTTGATTATGATGTGGGTATGGATGTTGCCTGTGCCGTTATTGCCATCTGTATGGGTGCAGACCAAAGCCTGATGCCCCGGAAAATTAGCCTTTGCGTATTCCAGCCCGATGGCCTGTGCACGTTCTCCTGTTAAATCATGGTCGGCGTTATCTCTGGGGTCATGGCTGATAATGTAGTGGTGGCTTTTGATTTCATCATAGGTGTTGTTCTTATGGTGCTGCTGGTTTAACAGTTCACATTCAAGGTCGAAGGTTTCGGGATTGCAGTTCAGCCCATCAAGGTAAAATTCTTCCCGAAGCAGCATATTCCCGCTTTCATCCAGAACGGGAACCAGATGAAATTCATCGTGCTGGTATTTCAGATAGTCGATGGCACTCCCGTAATTGGCATTTTTACTTGCGATGTGTTTTAGAATTGCCACGATATGCACCTCCAAGCTGAACGATTTCCTGTCGCAGTTCACGGATTTCTGCAATACACTTTTTCAGCTCTTCCAACATTCCGCGCGAAGCCAGACCACCGCCGTGGAAATAGCGGGCAATCTGATTGAGGTTGTTTCCGATGCCTGCGGCCTGAGCAGTCAAATTCTGAATTTCTCCCAGATCGGCAACGATATTATAATTGACTTCCAGCTTTTCGCGGAGAGCCTGTTTGCGTACAAAAGTACCAATCGGGTATCCGGCGTCTTTAGCGTATCCGGCTACCAGCTCATATTCCAATTCTGTGAAACGGATGTAAACTCGTTTCCCCCTATGAAGCGATTCGTCTTTCTTTGGTCGAGCCATAGCATAATCCTCCTGCACTTTATAGTTGCAGAGCAACTCCCGATAAGCCGTAGGCGTTCGGCTGCGAACACATTCATGTGAAGCCAGATAGCCAAAATCCAAGATTTTGTGCGTACCGTGGGAATGGGGAACGGAATCCCCATCAAGATTGCCAGCCGGGAAAAACCACGAAAGTGAGTTTTGAGCGGCTATGGGCGAATCTTGCGCTAAGAGAGAAAAAGCCCCACGACCTAGAAAATCGAGAATTGTCCTTATACCTATAACATTCTGGAAGCACCTTTTGGCAACCACTTGAAAAAATATTTTTGTGAAATTTCAAAATTTGGTTGCCAAACACCCCTTTTAGAATGCTATAGGTGAAGGGAGGTATTTGATGTACCAGAAAATGACGCATACACTTGAGGATTTGAAGAAATTGGCAGCGATGGAACTTCGGGATGTGAACCGTGAAGAACTGGTGGACATCAACGATGTGGAAATCAAGAAAGACCTGTCGCAGCGAGAACGGATGGTTGATTTTGTTTCACAGATCAAGAACCCCTACTGCTATCTTGACCGGGGAATGGTCGTAAAGATCAGTTTTGCCGGAGAGAACCGATTGGAGGACACGCTGAAAAAATGCGCAAGGACACATCGGAAATAAAAAAAGAAGAAAGTAGAAGAAAATTTGCACTTTAGCACATTAAAGCGTTGACATGAACCACGAAATATGAGATAATGGCTTTGGGTCAAAACAGAATATGCTGATAAAGCCGATAATTTCTTGGTTTATTGTCTGAACGACAAATAGATTAGGAGGTTATCGGCTTTTTATGTTTTTTCAGGGAAATGAAAAATACAACTGTGCCACATATCTTCGTTTGTCGCGTTCGGATGGCGACCAGCAGGAGAGCAACAGCATAAAAAATCAGAGAGCGTTGCTGAACGATTACATGGGAAAGCACCCGGAATTGCACAAGTTCGATGAGTATGTGGACGATGGTTACAGCGGCACAAATTTTGAACGCCCGGATTTTAAGCGGATGATGCAGGACATTGAGAAAAGGAACGTCAACTGCATCATCGTCAAGGATTTATCTCGCTTCGGCAGAAACTACATTGAAACGGGCCGTTATCTGGAAAGAATCTTTCCATTCATGGGTGTGCGCTTCATCGCCATCAACGATCATTATGACAGTGCAGAGGAAAACGATGATAAGGGCCGTATTCTGATTCCGTTCAACAACCTTATCAATGACACCTACTGCCGGGATATTTCGCTGCGCGTCCGTAGTCACCTGGATGTGAAACGAAAAGAAGGTCAGTTCATTGGCAGCTTTGCAGGATACGGGTATCGCAAAGATCCCAAGGACAAAAATCATCTGATTATAGATGAATACGCTGCGGGCATCGTGCAGGAAATATTCAAGCAGAAATTGAACGGAATGAGTTCACAGCGCATTGCCAGCCACCTGAACGAACTTGGTGTCCTGCCGCCGAACGAGTATAAGAGAGCCAATGGATTCAACTATACCTGCGGTTTTCAGGCTGGGCTGAATCAGAAGTGGACAGTGGTTTCCGTCAATCGTATTTTGAAAAATGAATCCTATACGGGAACATTGATTCAGGGCAAACGCAGGAAAATCAATTACAAAGTAAAAAAGAGCCATGATGTTGGAAGTGAAAACTGGATTCGGGTGGAAGATGCGCATGATGCCATTATCAGCAAAGGCGAGTTCCAGCAAGTACAGCAGTTGTTGGAACTGGACACTCGTACCGCACCATCGCAGACAACAGTTTATCCATTATCAGGTTTTCTGCGCTGTGCAGACTGCGGGCAGAATATGATTCGCCGCACAGTGACGAAAAACGGGAAGAAGTATCAATACTATCACTGCTCTACCTATAAGAATGGCGGCGGCTGCACACCGCACATGATAAACAGTGAGAAGCTGACGGAAAGTGTTCTGGCTGCGATTCGGCATCAAGTGACACTTCTGGTAGAAGCGGAAAAGGTACTCTCCAATGCAGAGTTGGCAAGCGGCGAACAGATTGGCATAAAGATTCTGGACAGCCAGATCACTGCACTGGAAGCTGAATTAGAACGGTACAGTAATTTGAAAATCCGTCTGTATCAGGACTTATGCGATGATGTTGTCAGTCGGGAAGAGTATGGAGAAATGAATACTCGCTTTGCGCAGAAGATAAAAGAGGCACAGGATAAGATTCAGGAAATCCGCGAAAAGAAGCAGGAAGCGTTAAAGCACGATACGCTGCTTCCCACTTGGCTGGAAGAATTTAAGCAGTACGAACATATCAAAACGCTCGAACGCAGGGTCGTGGTGGAACTGATTGACCACATAGATGTTCATAGCAAAACAGAGATTGAAATTCATTTCTGCTTCGAGGATGAACTGCACAGTATCACAGAAAAATTTATGGAATATCAAGCACATCATGGAAATGAGGTGGCAGAGGGATGAAATGGGTCAGTTATACAAGGTCGATTTCCAGCAGGATCGGAGAAGAAAATCCATCCAATACGATTGCAGAACAGAATGAGCGCATTGCACGTTATCTAAAAAAGCGCGGGTGCAGCGTATCCGAAAAATACAGTGATCGCAAGAGAACAGCAGAAGCCACAGAGGGCTTTGACAAATTGGTACAGGATGGGATGGCTCGGAAATTTGATGCAGTTGTTGTGGATTCTATCTTCCGCTGTGGAAGAACCCTTCCGTTTGCCATTGAAGCACTGCAGAGGACGTTCTATCCGCTTGGCATCCAATTTGCAGTTGTGGAAGATGACTTTTGCAGTGCAGACAAAACTGCCGAAGAAGTTGCAGAGTATTTCAATGGAAAGACCATTGATAAGATTCGTTCGGAATTTATTACCAATCGCCAGAATCACTTTGAAGAAGGTACATTGACCCATCGACAGGCTAAATATGGTTATGCGCTGTCGGAAGATCGCAGAAACCTTGTTCTTAATCCTGAAAGCGCACAGGTTGTAAAGCTGATTTTTCAGATGTATCTGGAAGATATGAAAATTCCGGAAATCGCAAGAGCATTGGATGCACAGAACGTTCCATCTCCACAAATCCAGATGGCAAAGAAAAAAAGGTCAAGAACAAAAATCAAGTGGCCGGATTCAACCATTCGCTCGATTTTGAAAAATCCTCTCTATATCGGAAAATGTACGCTGACACTGGCAAAGGCAAAGCGAGAATTAGAGGTTCCGGCGATTGTTTCAGAGACGGAATTTCAGAAAGCTCAGAAAAAGTTGGAATCTACGAGGTTGCCTTCGAGGAAAAAGGCACGAAAAAAACCAAATCTACTCTTCAAAAAAATCTATGACAAAGAAAGCGGAAAAGGTCTGCTGTGCAGAACATCAGAAGATGAAAGCCAGCAAATCTATTCGTTTGACAAGGGGTATAGATGCTTCTCTGGAAAAGCCCCTTTCATCGAAAGCGAGAAAATCTTTCGAGAGATTCTTTCGGCTTTGGAAAAAGAAAAAATGCAAGCTGCGCATATTGATAGGGTGCTGGACTTGAATCCTGAGAAAGTCAAGCAGTGCATGGATGCTGGACTATTGCAGTACAGAAAAAAAGCAAATGAGATCGTTACGCACTTGATGGCCAAGGACGATGAACGAACAGCAGTTTATCGGGAATACGAGCAGGGATCAATTTCGCTAGAACAGGTAGAGGAGTATGAACATCAGTATCAGATAGCAGTCCAGCAGCAGGAAACGGCCTTTAAAAAAGTAATGCTGGCTGTTAATGATATAGAAAAAGCATTTAGCCATGGGAATCCCTGGTTGATGAAGTTCCGAGCGATTTCAATTCCTGAAAAATTGGAGCGCACATATCTTAAAGAATGGCTTGACCATGTATGGATCGTAGATTTTGAACAGGTAGAAGTGATCCTACAAGAAAGTAAGTGGAAGGGATTCTTCCCGGAAGAATGGCTGAACAACGGAGAGGAAGATTGTAATGGCAAGAAAGAGTAGAAAGAATCTGATGCCGCAGGCTGCTGTGCAGGAGGCCGTACAGCAAAACGAAAAAGAACTTCTGCGCACGGCAGCGTATGCGCGGCTGTCAGTTGAGAACGGCGGGCATGAAACAGAAGATTCCCTGCACACACAGATTTTGCAAATTCATAATTATATCAGGGAAAACCCGGAACTGACGCTGACCGATACCTATGCAGACAACGGTTTTACGGGAACACGTTTTGACCGACCAGAATTTGAGCGTATGATGCAGGATGTACGGACAGGCAAAATTCAGTGCATCGTAGTGAAGGACTTATCTCGATTTGGTCGTGACTATATCGAAACGGGAAGCTATCTGGAAACTATTTTCCCGATGCTCCATGTTCGTTTTATCGCCATCAACGATGATTTTGACAACATCCGGCAGTCGGATGTGGATAGCCTTGCGGTTCCCATCAAGAACATGGTAAACAGCTTGTACGCGAAGGACATTTCAAAGAAAATCAGCCTTAGTTACCAGATGCGCCGCGAGAAGGGAATCCCTACATCGTGGTGTACACCGTATGGCTATCAGTTGAACCAACAGGGAAATAAGCTTGAAGCGACTGAGGATGCGAAGTGGGTCAAACTGATCTATCAATGGTATCTTGCAGGAGTGAGTACAAACGAAATTGCCCGCAGGTTGGAATTTTTAGAAGTAGCAAGGCCGAACGAACGGCTGAATCGCAAATTACATGAGGGAGATGACCCTACCTATAATAAATGGCACCCCAGTACGGTTCTTCGTATTTTAAACAGCAGTGCCTATATTGGAGAACTGGTATCTGGGAAAACGCAAACTGCATCATACAAAGGGATTGGCCTCCATCCAGTGGAAAAGAAAGAATGGCATATTGTTGAAAACGCTCATGAAGCAATCATTCTGAAATCGGATTTTGAAAAAGTGCAGGCACGGCGGGAGCAGAATAAGGAAAAACGGGAAAGGGCGATGGCTCGTTCCAAAGCAACCAGAGAGAAGTGTTATAACCATCTATCGGGAATGGTTTACTGTGGCTGCTGCAGACGCAACATGACGTTTGAACGGCGTGTGCATGGTACGGTGAAGGAAACGCACTATGGAGTGTTCATTTGCAAAAGAAAGAAGAACACGACTCCCTGTGCCTATCATGCGGTGCCGGAGAAAATGCTGATGATGGTGGCGATGGATCAGATTCATCATCTGGTGTCTACCATGTGTGAAGAAGAAAAGCTGGTAAAAGACATGATGCGCGGCAGCAATCTGGATTCAGCCCGTTCCATCAAGATGAAAGAAAACTCTATCCTGTTTCGGATTCAGGAAGCTGAAGAACGGCGGTTGCGCTTATATGAGGACTATAAAGCTGAAATTCTGGACGAAGATGAATACAGTCAGCTAAAGGAACACTACATAGCAGAAAAGCAGCGGTTGGAACATGAACTGCAAAAGCAGCGTCAACGTGCATTGGAACTGGAAAAAAGAATCAAAATCTGCGATGCGCAGATGGAGCGGATGCGCGGGATTCTGAATCAAAATGAATTTGATGAAGAACTGGTGCATGAACTTATCAAGAGAATCTATGTAGGAATGGACAATTCTGTGGAGGTCGAATTTAAGTGTAGCGACCCCTATCAGGAAGTGCTTGCAATCATGTCGGAGGTTCAGAATGAATGATAAAATTGCAATCTATCTCCGCTTATCATTGGCAGACGGAGATTTGAAAAAGGGCAGCAAGGATGAAAGTAACAGCATTGAGAACCAACGGATGCTGCTCCACGATTACATTGGGAAGCAGGAAGATTTGTTTGGCGAGATTGTAGAATATGTAGATGATGGCTATACTGGAACAAATTTTAATCGTCCGGCTTTTCAGAAAATGATCGTGGATTTGAAGCAGGGCGATATAAAAGTCATCATGGTAAAGGATTTATCCCGCCTTGGTCGTGACTATATCGGTGTTGGCGATTACATTGAACAGATTTTTCCGTTGATGGGAGTTCGGTTTATTGCTGTGAATAATTCCTTTGACAGCATGAAACTGAACAACGGAACACCGGGAATCGAAGTGGCGGTCAGCAATCTGGTGAATAATATGTATAGCCGGGATATTGCGAAAAAGATTCGGGCTGCTCTGGAAACGAACTGGAAGAACGGGAAAGCCACCTGCACGAATGTCCCTTTTGGATATGTGTGGAACAAGAAAGGTGGGCAGCGGTGGGAGATTGACCCGGAGGCAGCACCCTGCGTGAAAAAAGTATTTGAATTAGCATTGTCCGGCCGCAATACAACGCAGATCGCCTACGGCATGAACGAATTAAATCTTCCTACGCCGGGATTGTATGCGAAACGAAAGAATCTGCTGATGGGCAGCAATCCTATTATTGCCCCGGACAGTGAAATGTTATGGAACGCGGCAATCGTGTGGAGAATCCTTAGACGGTATGAATACACTGGTGCGTTGGTTATGGGGAGAAGAAAGAAAATTGATGTGAATACTACCTCTGTTCGGACGCTCCCGGAGGATAAGTGGATCATCGCAGAAAACGCTCATGCGGCCATCGTGACAAAAGATGAATACTACCAGGCACAGAAAGCAATCCGTAACGTAACTCCAATTCAATATAAGGTGGGTGATGATTTTGCGTTAAAAGGAAAAATCTGCTGCGGAAACTGTAATCGGCAGCTTCGCCACGAAAGGCAATATGGGGAAATGGTTTTCTATTGCGGCTATAAACGGTCAGCCGGAAAGTTCTCTAAATGCTACGGCGGCTATTACAGAGAATATTCTGTGAACGCAAAAGTGGCTCGTGCGATAAAAACTGTGTTCTATGCGCTGGATGTGGTAAATCAGGGAATGCAGGAAAAGCAGTCTATCACGGTGCGCTGCATGGATATTGAGGACTTGGAAAAGCAAGCAGAAACCATTCGGGTGGAGCAGATTAAACTGTATGAATTGTATGCGGACGGTGTACTGCTGCGGGATGCGTACATAGAAAAGAAAAAAGCTCTTTCGGAAAAACTGGCTGCATTGCAGGATAGCATACGGACAGAAAAGGAAGAACAGGAGTGTGCCGATGAACTGGATGAAGAAATCCGTGCTCTGACAAAACAGGCCAGTGAGAAAACGTATATAGGCGGGCTGACAAAAGAGTGTGTGGATGCCTTTGTGAGCATGGTCTATCTGTACGACGACCAGACGATGAAGATAGAGTTCAACTGTGAGGATGTGATTCGGAGAGCGTTGGAAAAGTATGGCGCATAATTGGATGGAAGAAGTGGCATAAGAAAAAAATACCCGTCTGGGTGAGAGGATTCAGAAAATCTTCTCGACCAGGCGGGTATTTCATTCCGCAGGAATGTGTCTATTAGAGGCTGAGGGTTTCTACCCATGCGGACAAGTCGGCTTTGCTGGAATAGGAATTGAATACCTTACCATGCAGGAGCTTGGAACCAGGGCAGCTAGGAGCAAGCTTTTCATTGGTCTTGCCCATGTCGCTGCCGCCAGATGTGGCAAAGGGGATGATTGTTTTACCCTTCAAATCATAGCTTTCCAGAAATGTATTGATGATCGTCGGAGCAATATACCACCAGATAGGGAATCCGACAAAGATGGTGTCGTATTCGTCCATGTTATCACGCTTGGCAGCGATGCCAGGGCGAGAGGTAGGATCGCTCATTTCGATGGTGCTGCGGGATTTCTTGTCCATCCAGTTCAGATCGGCCTTGGTGTACGGAACTTCCGGCTGAATCTCAAAAATGTCTGCACCGATAGCATCGGCAAGATTTTCAGCAACCTTTGCGGTAACGCCGCTGGCGGAGAAGTAAGCAACAAGTCGTTTGCTCATGACAAATGCACTTCCTTTGATTGATTTTCATGGTTTAAGTATAGCACGTTGAATAGGGAGCATCAAGTAAGGCTGAGTGGACGAATGTGCTAATATTGCAAATGAAATAAGCACAAAAGAAAGTTTACATTGACTTTCGTGCTTATTTGGAATACAATATAAGCACGAAGGTGAGGTGATGCTTATGATGAACATGAACAATTTGGCTCAAACACATGAGATTTTAACACCGCAGCTTGCAACAAAAGTAGGTTTAACGAAATTTGAGTTTTATAAATATGTAAAGGCCAATGAATACGAGCAAGTCGGACATGGCGTATACGCAGCAAAAGATACTTGGATTGACGAATTAGCAATGCTGCACCGCCGCTGCCCGATGGGAGTGTTTTCTCATGATGAAGCGTTCTATTATTATGGGCTGACAGATCGGGAACCGCTTGTTCATACACTCACGATTTATAGTGGATATAATGTTCACCGCTTGAAAGAGGATGGCTATAAGGTTTATACAGTAAAAAAGGAACTTCTTGACGTTGGCAAGCAAATCGTAAAAAGCAATCAGGGAAATGAAATTCCTATGTACGATTTGGAACGGACAATTTGCGACTTGGTGCGGAGTAGAAGTTCTATAGAAGTACAGGATTTCAATGCAGTATTAAAAGCGTATGTCGGGAGAAAAGATAAGGACCTTAATAAACTGATGAAGTATGCAAAGCTATTTCGAGTGGATAAGATCATCCGAAATTATATGGAGGTACTACTGTAAATGGGATTTACACCTGAACAGATAAAAGGGCGTATCAAGAGCGTTGCAAAACAGAACAATGCAGACGCAAGGACACTCATGCGAATCTATATGATGGAGCGTTTTCTGGAAAGACTGGCACAATCAGAATATCGGGATAACTTCATTATCAAAGGCGGAATACTAGTTACGGCAATGATTGGTGTTGCGCACCGTTCCACGATGGACATAGACACCAGCATGAAGAATCTAAATCTGTCTGCGGAGGATGCCTTGCGAGTTGTCAATCAGGTCAAAGACATCGACCTTGACGATGGTGTTTCTTTTGAGGTTAAAGATGTTTCCAATATCATGGATGAAATGGAGTATCCGGGAATCCGCGTTACCATGAATGCCAATGTGGGAAGATTGATTACACCTTTGAAAATTGATATTTCCACGGGCGATGTCATTACCCCACGAGCAATCGAGTTCAATTATGATCTCTTGCTGGAAGATCGTTCTATCAGTCTATGGTCGTATAATTTGGAAACTATATTAGCCGAGAAGTTGCAGACGGTTTTAGCGAGGGGCATCTTAAATACCCGAATGAGAGATTTTTACGATATACGGATGCTGCTTGATACATACGAAGATAAAGTCAACAAGGCTGTTTTGAAAGATGCTTTTGCAGCAACTTGTAAAAAGAGAGGAACAGATTATCTGCAGGAGCAGGCCGAGGAGATTATCAAAATTATTGAAGCAGATGAACAGCTTCAAGTGCTGTGGAGAGCATATCAGAAGAAATACTCGTATGCAGCAGAAATTGATTATGCCAGTGTGATAAACGGCGTAAGAAAATTGATGGATTGGATTCGATAAGTAACTATTGAAAATAGAATAGCGAGTAAAGCCCTACAAGGCTCAAGTCGGTTCAGAACTGACTAAAAGCCTTGTAGGGCTTATTTTTTTGCGATTTTTTCTAAAAAGTTTTCGCCCCTATCTTGACATCAGGGGGCCTTGCAGCGGTAAGCGCATCGGCTTTTGCAGCGCTTTACAGTGCATTTGGAAAATACGATGTGGTGCATATCCATGCAGAGGGACCGGCCTTCTTCTCATGGCTGCCGAAGATGTTTGGCAAAAGGGTGGTGGTTACCATCCATGGCGTTGATTGGCAGCGCGAGAAGTGGCAGTCAGGGTTTGGCTCCAAATTTATCCGTCAGGGCG
>ENA-ORNT01000409-ORNT01000409.1-human-gut-metagenome-genome-assembly--contig:-NODE-409-length-31965-cov-5.128612_pt1 | contig 31965 bp, 33 predicted proteins | sample MGYA00242120_ERZ509032 | MGnify/ENA primary metagenome ERZ509032 (study PRJEB26280, sample SAMEA2338729) | human gut metagenome | biome: human gut; feature: human-associated habitat; material: faeces...
GGGATAAACGCTGAAGGCATCTAAGCGTGAAGCCCCCCTCAAGATGAGATATCCCATAACGTAAGTTAGTAAGACCCCTTGAAGACGACGAGGTAGATAGGCAGAAGGTGGAAGTGTGGTGACATATGGAGCTGATCTGTACTAATAGGTCGAGGGCTTAACCAAGAGAAAAGGTTAAGACGGTTTGGATAGAACAAAGAGAGTTATTCTTAAGAGTAATCGGATGAAAGAATTTTAATGTGCAGTTTTGAAAGAACAATCTAATATGAAATATAATGTATTCAGGCAGGTCGTACGACCTGCTTTTTTGTGCGTTTTCATACTAAATGTGGGTTTGAAAAGAGTAATAATGGATGCTACAATTAGCATAGCTTTGAATTAAGTTAATACATATGAGGGGAGAGAATGTATGTATCAGTGTCCTAATTGTGGCGGACGGTTAATTTTCGATATATCGTCACAGTCGATGTTATGTGAGCATTGTAATACACATTATAATCCATATAATCTTGGAGAAGGAAATTCAGCTGAAGAAAGTAAAGAGTATGATGTTACGGTATTCAAGTGTCCGCAGTGTGGCGGTGAAATTATGAGTACAGATAACACGATTGCTGATTTCTGCAGCTTCTGTGGAGCAGCTACAGTTCTGGAAAGCAGAATTTCTAAAGAACTCCGTCCGGGATATATTATTCCGTTCAGCAAAACCAAGCAGGATTGTAAGAATCAATATAAGAAGATGATGAAGCGTGCATGGTTTGCACCTAAGGAATTAAAAGATGAAAAATATATTGATGGTTTCAGGGGAATCTATATGCCATACTGGGCTTATCATGTATCGCAGAAAGGTCCTGTTGTATTAAGAGGAGAGAAAAGCAAAAGACAGGGAGATTACATTTATACGGACCATTTTGATATTAACGGTGATATGGACTGTCAGTATAAGGGAATATCGTTTGATGCGTCATCTTCATTTGATGATAATATAAGTGAGGCGATTGCACCGTATGATGTTAAGAATATGGCGGGATTCACGCCAGCATTTCTTAGCGGGTTTTATGCTGATACGGCAGATGTCGGGTGTGATGTTTATATGAATGATGCAATTGATATGGCTGGTGAGGAGACATATGATTATGTAGCCAATAATATTCCGCTTGGAGGGGTATCACTTCGTGAAACAGAAAGTACTATTAAATCCAAATGTAATGCGGTGATTGAGTCTGTTGACAGGACATTGTATCCAGTGTGGTTTCTGTCGTATAGGAACAGGGACAGAGTTGCATATGCAACGGTCAATGGTCAGACTGGAAAAGTATCGGCAGATTTACCGGTTTCTATTGGCAGATATTTTGCTGGGTCGGCACTTCTGGCTGTTCCGATATTTATATTACTTAATATGTTCTTCACATTAAGACCGAAGGTAACACTTAATGTTGCAGCTGTAATAGCACTGATTACAATAATATTGTATGTGTTTGAACTGGGGAAAATAAAGAGACGGGACCAGAAGCTTGATGACAGAGGCTCATGGGAAGAATCAAAGCTTTCCTGCCGCAGATATAAAGCCGGAACAGATAATGATAATCTGGCAAAACAGATGTCTGATGGCAGAAATAATGCAAGGATTAAAAGAGTAAGTAAGAAAGAAAAAAATAAGATGGCACCATTGCTGAAGGGGGTTGTTATATTTGCAATATGCATGGTTGCAATTCCTAATTTTATGTTTGCTTTTTCTATATTTAGTGCAGTATTTTCAGTGGGTTCCTCTTTTTTCGTCAGTGCGGCATGCTTTGCTATAGGCGTTATTATTACGCTTAGTAATTGCAGGACATATAAAGAAGTATCAGGAGGAAAAAATGTGCCGGGAAGTGTAGGTGCACTTGTAGCATTGGCTGTTTCAACATTGATTCTGCTTATTAATCCGGTATCTGACCTTTTTTATTATGGTGCTGTTATATTTGTGCTTGCTTCGCTGATGTTTACACTTGTTGAGCTTATTAAGTATTACAATGTGCTTGCAACAAGAAGACTGCCACAGTTTGATAATTATAAGGGAGGTAATGATAATGCGTAGGAAAATAACATTTTTACTGACCTTTCTTGTAGCAGTTCTAAGTATCATAATGGCAGGAGGCAGAGTATATGCTGATACAGGCTATGAGGTTGAAGATTATGCTAATCAGGATTTCTGTTATGTTAATCCGGATACAGGCTATGAAGCAGTGATTGTTGATGATGCATTACTTTTATCAGTTGCTGAGAAGAGCATGCTCCTTGAGAAGATGAAATTAATTACCACTTATGGTAATGTTATGTTTAACTCTATATATTATAACAGCACTTCGACAGAGAGTTATATTAAGTCTTTGTACAGAGAAAAATATGGCTCTGAGAGCGGAACAATATTCGTTATTGATATGGATAACAGAAATATATGGATACATAGTAATGGTGCTATTAACAGGACAATTAATAAGGCATATGCAGAAACAATTACCGACAATGTGTATACTTATGCATCTGATGCAGACTATTATATATGTGCGATGAAGGTATATGAGCAGGAATATACGCTGCTTCAGGGAAGAAAGATTGCACAGCCAATGAAATATATAAGTAACGCATTGCTTGCGATTGTTATTGCAGTTGTTATTAATTATATAATTGTGCGTGTGTACTCCTCAAAGAAGAAGGCATCAACCAAGAGCCTTATGAATGGATTGTTTGAGTACAGGGCATTTAATAATTGTAATGTTATATTTACACATCAGACAAAAACATATTCTCCACGAGAATCAAGTTCTGGCGGTTCGTCAGGCGGAGGCGGCGGAGGCGGCGGAGGCGGCTCATCCGGCGGCGGTGGAGGAAGCGGCGGTGGCCACAGCTTCTAACAGGAAGTGGAATCAGTTACAGACCCAAAAACTGCTTATATTTATCAAAAGACAGAGAAACCTTTTTGAGTTTTCTCTGTCTTTTTTTAGTGAAACAGTTTACAATACATTTATATCAAAATGCAGTGAGGAACTTATAATGAACAGAATTCTGATTGTTGAAGATGATAAAGATATAAGCAGGGAGCTTAAGGAACTGCTGGAAAATTCAGGGTATGAAGCGGTTGTACTGACTGATTTTAAAAATGCATGTGACAGTATTATTGCTGCAGAGCCTGACCTGGTACTGCTTGATATCAATATTCCGTATATGAATGGGGAAATGCTTTTACAGCAGTTAAGGAGTAAATCAGATGTGCCGGTAATTATGGTTACAAGCAGGGATTCCGAGGCTGACGAGGTGCTTTCCATGAGTTATGGGGCAGACGATTATATAACCAAGCCATATAATCCTACAATACTGCTCTTAAGAATTAATGCAGTATTTAAGAGGATTGGCGCGAAGTCAGATAATACAACAGCTTACCGTGGAATGGAAATACTTCCGCACAAGGGTGTTATTAAGTATAAGGATGATGAGATAACTCTTACTAAAAATGAAATGACAATATTCATGTATCTGTTATCACACAGGGAGCATATAGTTTCAAGAGATGAGCTTATGACTGAGCTGTGGAACAATGAGGAGTACCTTAATGACAATGCGCTTACTGTGAATATAAGCAGGTTAAGAGGCAGATTTAAAGATATTGGACTTGAAGATGTTATTGAGACAAGAAAGGGACAGGGATATATTCTTGTATGAGGTTAGGAAAATATATTAAAGACAGACTGTATTCAGTGTGCATATTTGTGGCAATGCTTATCATAAGCGTACTTATGATGGCGGCATTCAAGGTGTCTGTCCAGTTAATAATTGCAGAAATATTTATAATGATAATATGCTATATTGCAGTTGTGCTGGCAGATTATTACCACAGAAAGAAGTTCTATGACGAACTGGAGGCTAACATAGCTGCACTTGAAGAGAAATATCTTATTACAGAGACAATTGTCAGGCCGGCTTTCTATGAAGGGCAGATTTTCTATGATTCTGTGAGTGACATAGACAGGTCGATGACGGAGAATGTTAAACGATACAGGCAGGGAATGGAGCAGTTCAAAGAGTATGTTGAAATGTGGATTCATGAGATAAAGCTTCCGATAGCCTCACTTACACTCATGCTTCATAATAACATGGATAAATGTGATAAAGAATTTGCGGACAGGATGAATACGCAGATTCGCAGAATCAATAACTATATTGAGCAGATTCTTTATTATGTGAGAAGCGAAAATGCAGAAAAAGACTATATAATTAACGATGCCAGACTGTCTAAGATTATAAGTAATGTAGCATTAAAGAATAAGGATGATCTGCTTGAAAATGATATCACATTTGAAGTGAGCAATGCAGACAGGATTGTTCTTACAGATGCAAAGTGGATGGAATTCATGCTTAACCAGATAGTGAATAACAGCATAAAGTACAAGGATAAGACAAAGGCAGAGTCGTATATAAAGATGTCGGCAGCAGAGGATAAAAAATGTGTTGTCCTTGAAATACTGGATAATGGAATTGGCATAAATGCGTCAGATTTGCCGAGAGTTTTTGACAAATCATTTACAGGGGAGAATGGAAGAGAGTTCTCCAAGGCAACAGGAATGGGACTTTATATTGTAAAGAAGCTGTGTGACAAGTTAGGACATGCCATAAGTATTGAGTCGGTAAAGGGCGAATATACACGGGTGAAGATTACATTTTACAAGAATGATTTCTATAAGGAGATAACAGACAGCAATGAAAGTGGCAGTATGTGATGACAACAGAGAGTTCTGTGAGAAGGAACGGACGACTATAAAAGATGTATTTAAGCAGTATTTTCAGGGAGAAGATTGTCAGGTGGATATCTACAATGACGGTCAGATAATTATTAGTAATTATTCAGACAATGCTTATGATATGGTATTTCTTGACCTTGAACTGGGCGATGAGAATGGATTTGATATTGCGGAACAGATAGTATTAATGAATAATGACGCAATTATAATATTTGTTACATCTCATGAGAATCTGGTTTATGAAGCATTCAGATTCAGACCGCTTGGGTATATAGTTAAAGACAGATTTGACCGTGAATTTACAAGAATGATGGTAAAGATAGTTGATAAACTGATAAAGATGAGGCAGGTAATAGAACTGGGTGGAGAGAAATTCTATGTTGACAGGGTTGTTTCAATTGCAACGCAGAAAAGAAAGATATGTGTCAAAAGTCTTAAAGGAGAAATATTATTGGCAGATTCGTATAGTAAGCATGTTGCAGAGCTTGAAAAATATGGATTTGTGCAGTCAAGCAAGGGCGTGCTTATTAATATGAAATATATTAAGTGCATTGATGAAGATAACGATGTATTTGTGATGTATAATAACGAGCGTGTTCCTATAAGCAGGCGCAGGAAGAAAGATGTCATAGAAGAATACAGAAAATTCATGTTTGATAATAACAGGTAGGAAACAGGTATGATGGATATAATTAATATAGTGCTTACATGTGTATTCCTGTGTGTAATGAATACAGGTGTAATATTTATTATGGACAAGATAAGGAAGCTGACGGGAGATAATATAATACATGTGATTAAGATGGTTCTGTTAGTGGGTGCAGGGGCAGCAGTCTATATAATGACATATTATGGAATTAATCCATGGGTGATAATGGAACTAATGATTATCATTGCCATTCTGATTGTACAGTATATAGAACAGATAACAATTAAGGTAATACTGGAAATATCACTGATAAATTGTATCGGAATAGCCATATTATCTGCTAATCAGGCTGATATAATAGCAATATGTATCATATATCTGATTGTGGAATTATATATGTTTGTAGTTTATCTGTCTGCAGTAATTATAAAATACTGGGAATTGGATAATCTGGAAATGATGTTCATACAGATATGCGTAAGTTCAGTGCTGGCGGGATTATTCTTTGGAACAGGCATATATGATACATATAATTATGGTGTAGAAACCGCTGGAATATTAATTGTGACAGTTTTAACATTTGAAATAATCGGACATTGGATGCAGGACTTTTTTAACAGGACTGAGGAGATTAATAAAAGAATGGAATATGCAAATGAACAGTTTGAGGTTGAACGTGTCCAGAAAATGTATGAAGAAAGCAGAAAGTTAAGACATGACCTTAAGCAGTGCCTGACTTCTGCAATTGGTTATATGGATGACAACAATTATGATAAGGCGGAAGATTTCTTAAAGAATATAATGAGTGAGAAAATTAACTCATATGCTTATAGAAAATACTGTGATAATAGAACGCTCAACTATATTCTTAATGATAAGAATGATAAATGTGAAAAGCAGAATATAGCATTTACATGTATGGTACTTGGTCAGGTTGGACTGATTGATGATATAGATATGTGTATTCTTGCCGGAAATGTAATTGATAATGCCATTGAGGCAGCAGCAAAATGCAGTGATCCGTATGTCAATGTTGAGATAACAAGCAGAGGTGGAATATTCATGGATGTGGAGAATCCTGTTAAAGAAACATTTCTTAACAGAAAGAATCCGTTCCTGACTACTAAGCTTGATAAGAATAATCATGGAATTGGTACGAAGAGCATAAGGGATATTGTTGCCAAATATAATGGGGAAATCAGGTATGAGGAAAAGAATGGAAAAGTAACATGTCATATATTCCTTTCAACCAAATATGTAAAAAAAGATAAAGATTAATTACCACTTGTGTCAAAAAACGACCGCTTGTGCATGTACTCTTGAAAAGAAGTGAATAGGGAATTACATTAAGACTGTACGTTGATGAAATTCAATGTACAGTCTTTTTAGTATAAGGAGCAGATATGAAGAAGAAAATAAAAAGTGCAGTAATAAGTATAGTAGTTATAGCAGTATTATTATTGGCAATTCTAACAGGGGTTAAGAATGGAGCAATAGATAAGTTGACAAAAGAAATGCCGACACTTGCAACAAGTCAGACAGAAACAGAAAAATCGGCAGTAAATGTTAATAGGGATTCAACAGAGAGTAAAACATATCAAGAAATAGAGATTGCTGAATATGGAGAAGAGTTTGAAATAAAGAGAGAAATAGACATAAATCGTAAGTATGATGAAAATGATAGAACTACATATAATATATTTCATGTAAGAATTAATGATTGCAAGATATCGAGACAGTGTGATTTTGATATTAATAAGTTGGATTTTGGATTGCAGAATAAGAAAGAGAGTTTGGATGTAAACAATAATTTTATATCAGATTTTTATTATGCAACAGTAGAATTGGAGATAACAAAGGATATTGATGATAATGATGTGATGGATTATATGAATGTTTTTCAGACGACTTGGCCTATATTAAAATTGAATAGCGATGGAACAACACAGTCATTTAAAACTAGTGCATGTGTTGGCTCTGATGCGGAAACTAATCAAATTGGAAAAACAAATTTTAGCTTTGAAAAAGGAGAAACAAGAACATTAATATTATATTATATATTGTCGGATGAAGAAGTCGAAAATGATAAACTTGTTATAAGTTTTAGTCTTAAAAATTCACCATTTATAGGTCCATTAGCAATTGTACATGAACCAGAAGCAATTAAATAAGTTTTTTAAAACAAGATAGTTACCACTTGTGTCAAAAAACGACCGCTTGTGCATATGCTCTTGAAATGGATAAATATAAAAGATACATTTAATTAAACAGGTACTTTCGTATCTGATTAATAATTAAGGAGGACTTCAAGTATGGGGTTAAAGAAACTAATGGGAAGACTGACAACAGTAGTTGCAGCAGGAGCAATGGTAATGTCAATTGGTGGCGGAATAGTGTGGGCTAAAAATTGCAAAGATGATTATGTCGAAATGTCATTTGATGAATCAGCTGGGGAATATCTGGATTATACGAGAGGAAGAGATAAAGAAGATACATCTTGTGGATATATAATGGGAAAAACTTCAACAAATGGCTATTCATTTAATGCAACGCTTGTGGGTTCTGATGGGGAAGATTCTAGGAATTATTATGAAGATTTTGATTTGATTGATTATGATGTATTTCCAGGCAATGAGATATGGATGTATAACTATGTGAAAGAAAACGGATATGATGGAGCAGCAATGAAGTGTGAGAGTAATACAGGGGCTGAATATTCAGTTGGCTTTTTATGGAGTCCAGATAGTGTCTAAAGTCTGATTAAATTGTTTGGGAAAAGAGGTTGTATATCAGGTAATGGATATACAATCTCTTGATTTGAAAAGGAAATATCATGAAAAAAAGAATAAAAAGTGCAGTGATAAGTATAGTTATTATAGCAGTATTATTATTGTCAATTCTAATAGGGGTTAAGAATGGTACACTAGATAAGCTGACAAAAGAAATGCCGACACTTGCAACAAAACAGGAAGAGACAGAAAAGTCAACAGAAAATGTGTCTCAAAAAAATGAAAGCAGTAATTCTGCTAGAGTAAGAAATTCTAGAAAAAGAGATATAGTAAATATAGGACAGGAGTTTGAATTAATAGATTGGGATATAAGGTATGGATATGATGAAAATAATAGAGATACATATAATGTTTTCAATGTAACCGTAAAGTCAGTAGATATATCAAGAGAATGTGATTTTGATATAAATAGAATTGATTATGGATTGACAAATAAAAAAGACAGCATGGATGATAATAATAATTTCATATCAGACTATTATTATGTAACTGTGAAATTAAATGTTAAAAAGATATTAATGATCATGATGTACCTCCAGATGGAGAAATTAGTTCGTTTAAGACAGTATGGTTTATAGGGAAAATAGATAGTGATGGAATATTACAGCGTATTAGTAATAGTGGAGCTGTTGGTTCAGATGTACTTGATAAGCATGGAAATGTATATTTTGAAAAAGGAGAAACTAAAACAATAACATTGTATTTTTTAATAACTGACGAAGGATTTGAAAGTGAAACATTAGCGATAGATTTTCATATTGATGGGTCACCGGATAAAGGAACATTAGCAATCGTACATGAACCAGAGGCAAATAAAATAAGTTAAGTATTCATGCATCTGATTAAATTTTAAGGAGCATTCTAATAGGGAGAAGATATGAAGAAGAAAATAAAAAGTGCAGTAATAAGTATAGTTGTTATTGCGGTATTGTTATTGTCAATTCTAATAGGGGTTAAGAATGGTACACTAGATAAGCTGACAAAAGAAATGCCAACACTTGCAACAAGTTAGACAGAGACAGAAATGGCAACGGTAAATGTGAGAAATAATTCTACAGAAAGTAAGCCTTATGATGGAATCGAGGTTGCTGAATATGGAGATGAGTTCGAAGTAAGACTGCATATTTTGACAGCCGGTAAATATGATGAAAATGATAGAAGCACATATAACATATTTCATGTAAGAGTTAATGATTGTAAGATATCGAGACAGTGTGATTTTGATATAAATAGAATCGATTATGGCTTGACAAAAAAGAAAGATAGTATGGATGATAATAATAATTTTATATCAGATTATTACTATGCAGCAATAGAATTAGAAATAACAAAGGATTTTGATGATAACGAATCAATTGATGAATATGATAATGTTTTTCAGACTCATTGGTATATAGAAAGTTTAAATGATGATGGAACACATCCGCCTATTAAAAATGCTGGAACGGTTGGCTCTGATGCAGAAGCCAATCAAATGGGAAAAACGTATTTCAGTTTTGAAAAAGGCGAAACAAAAAAATTAATATTATATTGTATATTTACAGACGAAGAGGTTGAAAATGACACAATTGCTTTGAGTTTTCATGATAGGACATCACCATATATAGGACCATTAGCAATCATACATGAACCGGGAGGAGAAAATGAATAAATTAATTAAAATAGAAATGGAAAGAGCATTTAAGAATAAGATGCTTATAATATCTGTAGTAATAGGATTAGTTATTGTTGGATTTAATATATGGAACGAGATTATTCCTGCAAGAAAAACATTAGATAAACTGCTTGAGATGGGAAAATACAGCGGTATACAGCTTCCGGGACTATATATGAAGTGGATGGGAGTAAGACCGGGGTCTTATGTATTTCTTTATTACTTTATTATGCCGCTGCTGACAGCATTGCCATATTCTATAAGCATATTGATGGATGTGAAAAAGCACTATGTTAATAATATATTTACAAGAATTGATAAAAAGAAGTATTACAAAGCGAAGCTTTTTGCCCAGTTTATAGTAGGTGGTTTTGTGGCAAGCTTTCCGCTTGTTATATCATTTGTTGTGACAGCTATGATTTTGCCAGCTTTTAAGCCAGAATCGGTCAGCTCACAGTTTAATTTCTCGAAACTGTCAGTTTTTGGAGATTTATTTTTTAAAGCACCGTTTGCAATGGCTGTTATAGTATTTTTATTTGCATTTGTGGGATTTGGACTAATTAACTGTATTGCATACATATTTGCTGACCTTGTAAATAACAGATTTATGGTCGCACTTACACCATTCATGATATATTTCTTTTATTATATTGTTTGTTCATCTATTGGAAGAGATGGCCCTATGGAATATCTGACAGCATCCAAACTGCGTTATTCTGAACTGAAATTTATGATAATTGATATGGTGATGTTAATAGTGCTGATAACAGTATCGTATTTTGTACGAAGCAGAAGAAAGGATGCAATCTGATATGAAGAAGAAAATATTAATAATAGCGTTAGTATGTATATTGGCGGGAGTGGCAGCGTTCTATATAGTTAAAGTCAATAAGATGTATCCACAGGGAAGTGTAACTGAATATGAGCTTAATGAATCGGTTGAATTGAATGGATATTCGGCATCTGTCAGCAGTTATAAGGTTATGTCAATTGAAGATTTTCTGAATGAGTATGGAATTGATAAAAGAAAAGACATAAGTGATGAGCAGGATGATTTATATGTGATGGTTGCTGAATGTACTTTAGATATAGCGGGTGAGATGAAAGGATTTCCTTATGCAGATATCAGACTGGCATCGGGAGCTTTCTCGCAGGGAATATCTAATGATTATATAAGAGATATTAACAAAGAGGTTAATTTTTCTAAGTTTGAGCAGGGGACAAGCATTACTGTAGATATACCTTTCCTTATCCACAGCATATCATTTCCTCACAGCATAAATGCTGATAAGCTGAATAAAGAAGAATGGCAGTTGTATTTCTCAGTAACTCCGGGTAAGTATGTGAGAATGGGTAAATAATATGTGGAATGAATTGAGAAGAAGATATGTTAATACAGAAATGCTGTTCTGGCTTGCAGGAGCAGTTATTTCCCAGGAAGTTCTGCTTACAATTTTCTTAAGGTCTTTACAAAGAAATGCGTCGGGAACACCGTGTGTATTAGATGTATTGACCTGTATGTCACAGAATTATGTATTTCCTCTTATGATGATTATAGCATCTGTCTGCAATCAGAGAATGATGAAATGTGACAGAGATCCAATGATAATTCTGAAATACAGTTCGAGAGCAGGAATATATCTGTGGCAGAGTATCTGTACGATAGTGTATTCGGCAGTGTTGTCATTAATATATGAACTGGCTGCAATTGCATATGCAGCAACTAAGTTTGATGTGTTTTTTAACTGGAACAGTTATTCAAGTTATAAATTAATGAATATGGATGTATTGCCGGCAGGTCAGGTAACAGGTATGCAGGTAATGTTTGTTTACTGGATATTAATGGCTTTGATGATTGCAATAACATGTTTTATAGGAATTATATTTGAAATAATATTTTCGTCAGATGTTATATCAGGTGTGGCTGTTATTATATTTGCAGGAGTAGATATATTTATACCGCTTACCTACCATAAGCTGATTATATTCGGGGCTGCATGGTATAGTTCTAATGAGTGCGCCAGAAAACTTGGCATAGCTGCTTTAATTATGGCTGTTCTGATTATTGCAGGTCTTATTCTTCAAAGAAAGCGTGAGTATTATGAATACAAAAAAGAAGATGAGTAACAAAAGTATAAGAGGCGTTATATGGCATGATATTGAAAGAGGTTTCTATGCTGACAGATTCAGATATTTAATTGCTGCTCTTATGCTTGCCGGAGTGCTGATAATATTAGGAAATCATGAATTTGGAATGATGGATACGATATTCTTTATTCAGGGAGGTTATGATCCTGTTCTTATTATTAAGGAGGGAAAGATTGTATTTCCTTTTGTATGGATGCTGATTCAGTTCCTTGTGCCATTCATGATATACAGTTATTGCAATGATGACTGTGAAGGTGTAGGAATTGATTTTCTTATGAAATGCAGAAGCAGAAGATTATGGTGGAACAGTAAATGTCTGTGGAACTGCCTGACTGTACTTTCTGTATATGCAATTCAGTATGCAACAGCATTTGTATATGGATTATGTAATGGAAATCTGAGTATGAAGGTTAATTATGAGCTTTTTGAAAAGATTAGTAATAAGTCTGTTCCGGATAATCCGGCAAATGTGTGGATTATAGTGTATATGCTTGTAATGCCGGTTGTTGTTTCTTTGGTAACAGCACTGGTTCAGATGACAATCTCCATGTTTACGAATCCGATGATTGGCATGCTCGCAGTTATGGCATGGAATGTTATGTCAGTATTTATGAACAATCCGCTTATGATAGGAAATAATTCTATGGTGGTAAGAAGCAGTGTGTATAATGCACAGAGAATACAGGTATGGCAGTCAGTCGCAGTATGCATTGTCGTGTATATTGTTGTGTATGTGGCCGGTATGATTGGATTTAATAAAAAAGATATTCTTGTGAGGGAGGATTAAAAAATGTATATTAAAATAACAGATGTTAATAAGACAATAAAGAAAGCACCAATATTAAGGGATATTAATCTGGAATTCACAGGTGGAAAGGTATATGGATTAAGAGGAAAGAATGGTTCGGGAAAGACTATGCTTATGCGTGCAATATGCGGGCTTATTACTCCGGATTCAGGAATAATTGATATTGATGGAAAGATACTTGGAAAAGATATATCTTTTCCGGAAAGTATAGGCGTGTTAATTGAGAATCCTTCATTTATAGGTAATTATACAGGGCTTAAGAATCTTAAGGTGCTGGCATCTATTCAGAACAGAGTAAGCGATGAACAGATTAGAAAGGCACTTAAGGATATAGGACTTGACCCTGATGATAAGAGAACTTACAGAAAGTATTCTCTGGGAATGAAGCAGAAGTTAGGAATTGCGGCAGCAGTTATGGAAAATCCTGATATTATTATTCTTGACGAGCCGATTAATGCACTTGATGATGTCAGTGTTGAGAAGGTTCATGATATATTAGAAGAACAGAAGAAAAGAGGAGCGGTAATAATTATTGCATGTCATGATAAGGAAGAACTTGACCAGTTATCTGATGAGATAATAGAGATATCAGATGGCAGAATTATCAATAAAACCTGTTAATAGTTTCATTACATAGTACCGGAGTAATGTTACAAAATTGTAATGTTCCGTAATATTGAACAAACGACACCGGATTAGTTAAGTGGTAAAACATAATTAATCTAAATGAAAGGAAATTATTATTATGGAAACAATACTTAAGATTGATAACATTGAAAAGTATTATGGAAACAAATCAAGCCTTACCAAAGCGATTGACAATATTTCGTTTGAGGTTGGAAAGGGAGAATTCGTTTCTATAATGGGAGCGAGTGGTTCAGGAAAGACGACTCTTCTTAACTGTATATCAACACTTGATAAGGTGACTACAGGTAAGATATATGTCGGAGACAATGAAATTACCCAGTTAAAGGGTAATAAGCTTAACAAGTTCAGAAGAGAGGAGTTAGGCTTTATCTTTCAGGACTTTAATCTTCTTGATACTTTAACAGCATTTGAAAATATTGCACTGGCGCTTTCTATACAGAATGTTCCGGCAAGGGAGATTGAATTAAGAGTAAGACAGACTGCAAGAGAGCTTGGCATTGAAGATGTATTAAACAAATATCCTTATCAGATGTCAGGCGGACAGAAGCAGAGGGTAGCAAGTGCAAGAGCCATTATTACGAATCCAAAGCTTATTCTTGCTGATGAGCCTACAGGAGCACTTGATTCAAGGTCATCAAGGATGCTGCTTGAGAGCTTTAATTTTCTTAATACTGAGCTTTTGGCAACTATTCTTATGGTAACACATGATGCATTTACAGCAAGCTACGCAGGCAGAGTGATATTTATCAAGGACGGTAAAATCTTCAATGAGATACGCAGAGGTGAATCTACAAGAAAAGAATTTTTTGATAAAATCATTGATGTTGTGACATTGTTAGGAGGCGACCTTAATAATGCTCTTTAAGATATCTTTAAAGAACATCAGGAAGAGTTTAAAGGATTATACCGTCTATTTCTTCACTCTTATTCTTGGTGTTGCAATATTTTATGTGTTTAATGCAATTGACAGTCAGAGCGTTATGCTTGATGTAAGAGAAAATATGATGGATATTATTAAGCTCATGAATGACATGCTTTCAGGAGTGAGCGTATTCGTATCGTGCATACTTGGATTTCTGATTATATATGCAAGCCGTTTTCTTATTAAAAGACGTAATAAGGAGTTTGGCATATATCTTACACTTGGAATGAGCAAGAGAAAGATTTCAGCGATTCTTTTCTTTGAGACACTGCTTATCGGCATTGTTTCACTTGTTGCAGGACTTGTTATTGGTACAATCCTTTCACAGTTTATGAGCGTGATTGTTGCTAATATGTTTGATGCTGATATGACTAAGTTTAAATTCATATTCTCAATGAAGGCATGCGTCAAGACTTTAATATATTTTGCAATTATGTATGTGTTAGTTATGATATTTAACACATTCAGTATCAGCAGATGTAAGCTTATTGATCTTCTCAATGCAGGTAAGAAAACTGAGAAGGTTACCATGAAGAACCCGGTTGTCTGCACAATAGTATTCGTCATAGGTGTTGGCATTCTTTCTTATGCATACTGGATGGTTACAAGGGGTGTTAGAACTTTAAATACTTTTGATAAAATAGGTATTCCTATTGCACTTGGCTGTGTTGCCACATTTTTAATATTCTGGTCAGTCTCAGGTTTTATGATAAGAATATTTACAAGTATTAAGAGTGTGTATTATAAAGGTGTGAACAGCTTTGTGTTAAGACAGTTCTGCAGCAAGATTAACACTACTGTATTCTCGACAACTGTTATATGTATCATGCTTTTTATTACAATAAGCGTGCTTTCTGCAGCACTTTCAATGAAGGATTCGCTTTCAAAGGATCTGGACAGTATGTGTCCTGTTGATGTACAGCTTGCAAAATATTCATATGATGCGATGAGCGAGGCATATGCCACATCACAGAATATGAATGAAAAAGACAGGGAAATGCTGGAAGATTCCAAATTAAGTATAATAGAAACGCTTAATAACAGTGGATTTGATGCACAGAAGTATTTTAAGGATGTTGTTGAATATAATATATACAACACCGGATTGACAGTTAAAGATACATTAGGGGATATTAATACAGATGATTATCAGTTTATGGCAGATGCTATTATGCCGGTAATGACTATTGGCGATTATAATTCTGTTGCAAGACTGTATGGTAATAGTACGTATGAACTTAATGACGATGAATATATTATAGTGGCAGATTATAAGAACATGGTTATGATTAGAAATCAGGCATTAAAGAAAGGAATTATATTATCTGTCAATGGAAAAGAGTATAAACCAAGATATAATGAATGCAAGGATGGTTTTGTAAAGATTGGTGTTCAGAATATGAATGATGGGATTCTTGTTGTGCCTGATAATGCGGTAAAACCACAGCAGGTACGCAATATGGGGCTTAGTGCTGACTATAGGGCAGACACTAAGGAAGAAAGATATTCTATTGAAACACAGTTAGACAATTTAATGAAAAATATATCATTTAAAAAGAGCTTCATTAGCTGGAATTCCAGAATTGACCTGGCTGAAAGCAGTGTCGGGCTTGGAGCATTAGTTACATTTATTGCCTTATATTTAGGAATTATATTCCTTATAAGCAGTGCAGCAATTCTTGCGTTGAGAGAATTGTCAGACAGTGCAGACAATAAGGAACGATATGGAATGTTAAGGAAGCTTGGAGTTGATGAGAGAATGATTGATATGGCACTTTTTAAGCAGATTGGAATATTCTTTGCGTTTCCGCTGATTCTCGCACTTATACATTCTGTGTTTGGAATTAAGTTTATTAACATAATTCTTGCAACTATGGGAATGAGTTCAATGGCAGCGTCTATAGGGCTTACGCTCGCATTCGTTGCTGTTATTTATGGAGGATATTTCCTTATAACTTATCTGTGCAGCAGAAGCATTATAAGACCTGTAAGATAAGTTTTTCATTATTTCATTGTTTTTTTTATATGTTTCTGTTATAATCTTCACATAGAAGTTGTTCGTGAACAACATGGAGGAATTTAATATGGAAACTAATATTTTGATAGAGAGTGGAACTAATGAATTAGAGGTTCTTGAATTCACAATAGGGAATAATCATTATGGTATTAATGTTGCCAAGATTAAAGAGATTGTGCCATATAGTCCGGTTACACCAGTGCCTAATGCACATCCTTGTGTAGAAGGAATATTTATGCCAAGAGATTTGATGATAACAGTTGTAGACCTTGCTAAGGTTATTAAAAGTGCTCCTTCAGGAGATATTTCGAAGGATATGTTTATTATAACTAATTTCAACAAATTGAATGTCGCTTTTCATGTACATACAGTTGTTGGAATCCACAGAGTATCATGGGCTGATATTATTACTCCAGATACAACAATAAGTACTGCTGACAACGGAATTGCCACAGGAATTGTTAAGATTAACGGTCAGCTTATTATTATTCTTGACTTTGAGCGTATTGTATCAGATATAAGTCCGGAGACAGGTCTTAAGACTTCTGATATTCTCAAGCTTGAAGGCAGACCAAGAAGTGAAGCACATATTGTCATAGCAGAGGATTCACCTCTTCTTATTAAGCTGATATCTGATTCACTTGTTAAATCAGGTTATGATAATCTTACATTATGTCATAATGGTCAGGAAGCATGGGATTTTATATCAGATGCCAAGGCAGGAAAAGTACCGCTTGATATAGACTGTGTTATCACTGATCTGGAGATGCCGCTTATGGATGGCCACAGACTTACAAAGCTTATTAAGTCTGATGACAAGTTAAAGAATATACCGGTTGTTATATTCTCATCACTTATTAATGAACAGATGAGAGCAAAGGGAGAATCACTTGGTGCAGATGTCCAGTTGTCAAAGCCGGAAATCGGACTGCTTGTATCAGAAATCGATAAATTACTCAGATAATTTTCTTCATTTTACACTTCCTCTTATGGGACGCCGCCTGACATGGGCGGCGTCCTTTTTGTGCGGGCAGCGATGAGAGAAGATATGGAAAGTTCACAGTTGTGCTTGCACAAATTGTGAACTTTATATAGATTCTCGAGGAGCGCCGCGACAATGCCAGAACATAGTTCTGGCATATCGCTGCTCGCGCAAAAAGGATTTTCGCGGAGCGCCACCCGTGCAAAATACTGAAGCGATGACAACCCTCTCAAAAGATGTTATAATCATATGGTTATGAAATGGAGGTACTTATGATTTATAATGATTTAATTGATGATATAAAGAGTGCTGATTATGTACTTTTTGGCTTGGGGAAAGAAATATATTCTTCTGATGATACAGAAATATATGACAATCTGAAAAAGCTGTTTGCATCTATGGAACATGTGAATTACTTTATTGTGTCTACTGATAAAGCTGGTACGATCAGGAATGGTGGACTTAATGAAAGAAGAATTGTCTGTCCGGTCAATGAAAATAATGCTGAAGAAGAGGAGAAACAGTGGGATTTCTACAATAAATGGCTGTCATCCTCACTTGCAAAGAAGCTGGTTATTGTGGAACTGGGAGAAGATTTTTCTAACCCTAATGTTATAAGATGGCCATTTGAAAGAATTGTGATGATTAATCAGAAGGCTAAGATGTATCGTGTTCACAGTACATTTTACCAGATTCCTAAGGAAATCGGGGACAGGGCATGTGCTTTTGAGATGAATGGAGCACAGTTTATAAAAGAACTTGTAAAATGTTGTTAATAATCAATATTTATGATAATATTTTAGTATATTTTGATTGGATGGGAGGTAAGAATTTTGGCTGATAATGAACAGCAGGATGATTATCTTAGTAATATGCTTAATGCGCTGAATGAAAAGGAACAGGAGAGCCAGTCTTATAATGATCCAGAGACAATTGCAAGGCAGGCTAAAGAGAAGCTTGAGGCTGAGAATGCTGTTAAAGAGGCTAATGAGCCAGAGCGTGAAGCTGATGCAGACGCTAAGTTAGAGGCGCTTCTTGATAATACTCCGCTAGAAGAGGCAGCGGAGGCAAAGTTGACATCAGATGATAATTCAGAACTTTCAGATGACGATATGAAAAGACTTATGAATATGAACCTTGATGATATTATTGATGATGTTAAGTCAGACAGTGCGTCTATAGATGATTTGTTTGGAAGTTCTCCTGATAAAGAAACAGAACATAATGGAAAAAGTGCTGATACTCAGGCACAGACGATTAGTGCAGATGATAAGAAAAAGTTAAAACCACAGAAAGAAGGTTTTTTCAAGAAGATTAAGAAAGTGTTCTTTGACAGTCTTGAGGATGATACAGAAACTGCAGAGAGTGCATCAGAAGCTGCAGAGAGTACATCAGAAGCTGTGGGAGAGAAAGAACGTATAGAAGAGAATGTAGTAAAAGAATCGTCTGATAAGGGGAATTCATCATCGGGAGATGAACCTAAAGATGAGAATGAGCAGATTATAGAAGATGTGTTCGGAAATAAGAGTACGCTTGATGAGTCACAGGTTCCTAAGAAAGGCTTTTTTGCAAGACTTAAGTACAGGCTTGAACAGATGAAAGCAAAGCACATTGAAGAGGAGAAGGCTGAGGAAGAAGCTGAAAGACTTGAAGAAGAAGAAAAGCAGAAGAATAAGGAATTAAAGAAAGCTGCGGCAACAGAGAAGAAAGAGCAAAAGAAGCAGGCAGGAGAGGCTAAGAAAGCACAGAAGGCTAATAAACCTAAGAAGGTAAAGCCTAAGAAGGTAAAGAAACCGAAAGAACCACCTAAACCGCAGGATATTCTTAAGATAAAGCCTGTTTCAATTGTTATGCTTGTATTATTTGTAGCAGGTGTTTCGGTACTTATAAGTGTTTTAAGTTCAGGCTTTTATTATAACAACAGTGTTTCTCTGGCTAAAGATTATTACAGCAATGAGCAGTATGAGAAGGCTTATGATAAGTTAAGCGGAATAAAGCTTAATGGCAGTGATAAGACTCTTTATGAGCAGGCTTCAACAATTATGTATGTTCAGAAACAATATGATTCATATGAGAATTATATGAAGCTTAACATGAAGACAGAAGCACTTGACAGTCTTATTAAGGGAGTGAACAGATATAATAGTCTTCGTCCGCAGGCACAGGAGTTAGGCATTGATAATAAGTTTACTGCTGTATATAAGCAGATAGTATTGGCTTTACAGGATACATTTAAGATATCTGAAACAGAAGCAATAGGATTATCATCAATGTCAGATACAGATTTTACTAATTATTATTACAGAATAGAAGAATACGGAAAGGCAGTACAATGATAGCAATTATCGATTATGACGCAGGGAACTTAAAGAGTGTTGAAAAGGCTCTGGTATCATTAGGAGAGGAAGTTTTAGTCTCAAGAGATTCAAGTGCAATCTTACAGGCTGATAAGGTTATTCTTCCGGGAGTTGGTTCATTTGGTGATGCAATGAACAATCTTGATAAGTTCGGACTTGTTGATACTATTAAGAAGGTAACAGGTAATGGAACACCATTCCTTGGAATATGTTTGGGATTACAGCTTTTATTTAAGGAAAGTGATGAGACTCCGGGAGCAGAGGGTCTTGATATTCTTCCAGGAAAGATATTAAAGATTCCTGCTAAGGATGGTTTCAAGATTCCACATATGGGATGGAATTCTCTTGATATTAAGCCTGAAGCGAGACTTTTTAAGGGACTTGAAGGTAATCCATATGTGTATTTTGTACATTCTTATTATCTTAAGGCAGCAGATGAGGGAATTGTGGCAGCAACTACGGAGTATACTACACATATTCATGCTTCGGTTGAAAGCGGCAATGTGTTTGCATGCCAGTTCCATCCTGAAAAGAGCAGTGATGTAGGACTTAAGATATTAAAGAATTTTGCGTCATTATAATTGCTAAAAGGAGTTGCTGATGTTTACTAAAAGAATTATACCATGCCTTGACTGCAAGGATGGAAGAGTTGTCAAAGGAACTAATTTTGTTGATTTAAGAGATGCAGGGGATCCTGTAGAGGTTGCATCAATGTACGATAAATCAGGTGCAGACGAACTTGTATTTCTTGATATTACAGCTTCAAGTGATGGAAGAAACACAACTGTTGATCTTGTAAGAAGAGTGGCAGAAAGAGTGTTTATTCCGTTTACTGTAGGCGGTGGAATACGAAGCACAGATGATTTTAAGGTACTTTTAAGAGAAGGGGCTGATAAGATATCAATTAATTCGGCAGCTATTATGAATCCGCAGCTCATATCTGATGCAGCTGATAAGTTTGGAAGCCAGTGTGTTGTAGTTGCAATTGACGCAAAGAGGAATAGTGATGGTCATTGGAGCATATATAAGAATGGCGGAAGAGTTGATATGCATATGGATGCTGTAGAATGGGCTATGAAGGCAGAAAAGCTCGGTGCAGGAGAGATTCTTCTTACAAGTATGGATTGTGACGGAACGAAAGCCGGATATGATATTGAGCTTACTAATACAATTGCGTCAAATGTATCAATACCTGTAATTGCTTCAGGTGGTGCAGGCAGTAAAGAACATTTTCTTGATGCATTTACTAAGGGAAAAGCAGATGCAGCACTTGCTGCTTCGCTATTCCATTATAAGGAACTTGATATTATGGAGCTTAAGAAATACCTTGCAGATAATGGTATTCCTATGCGTATGTAGGAGGATATGGATATGTCGATGATAGATAATGACTGGCTTCCTGCTATTAAGGAGGAATATTCCAAGCCATATTACAAGGAATTATTTACGTTTGTTAAGGATGAATACAGCAAATATGTTGTTTATCCTCCGGCAGATGATATATTTAATGCGTTTCATTTTACACCACTTAGTAAGGTTAAGGTACTGATACTTGGTCAGGATCCTTATCATAATGTACATCAGGCACATGGACTGTCTTTTTCAGTACTTCCTGGAGAGGAAGCACCGCCTTCACTTAAGAATATATATAAAGAACTGCATGATGACTGTGGATGTTATATTCCTAATAACGGATATCTTAAGAAATGGGCCGACCAGGGAGTGCTTCTGCTTAACACAGTACTCACTGTAAGAGCACATCAGGCTAATTCACATCAGGGACACGGCTGGGAGCAGTTTACGGATGCAGTTATTAATGCTGTCAATATGCAGGACAGACCTATTGTGTATATGCTGTGGGGTTCGCCTGCACAGAGAAAGGCATCAATGCTTAATAATCCGAAACATCTTATTCTTAAAGCACCACATCCGAGTCCGTTATCTGCGTACAGAGGCTTTTTTGGATGCAGACATTTCAGCCAGTGCAATGAATTTTTAAAGGCTAATGGGGTAGAACCGATTGACTGGCAGATTGAGAATATATAATACACTTGATTTTTTAACAAATATTATGTATTATCAATTCTGTTTATTATTAAATTAAATAGGAGATAGTATGTTAAAAAAGTATTTGTATATTTTTCTTATTTCTATGGTTCCACTTATTGAGCTTAGAGGTGCAATTCTTGTATCACAGGGATTCCAGTTACCATTGTTACAGTCATATATTGTGTGCGTAATAGGTAATATGCTTCCTGTACCGGTTATTTACCTTTTTGCAAGAAAGGTTCTTGAGTGGGGAAAGGATAAGAAATATATTGGAAAGTTCTTTACTTTCTGTATTGAAAAAGGACACAAGGGTGGAGAGAAGCTTAAGGAGAAGGCTGGAAGAGGTCTTTTTGTAGCATTATTACTTTTTGTTGGAATTCCGCTTCCGGGAACAGGTGCATGGACGGGAACACTTGCAGCAAGTTTTCTTGATATGGGATTTAAGAAGAGTGTAATAGCAGTTTTGTTAGGAGTTTTGCTTGCAGGAGTGATTATGGGAATCGCAAGTGCGGGAGTATTTACAGCAATCTTTAGTTTTGCATAAGATTATTAATTGACTTAAAATCCAGTATTTAAGCGCTTTTTTGAAGGTTTTGAAATATTTTTTGAAAAATTTTTAAAAAAATTCAAAAAAGTGCTTGACGGATTCCGATAATTGAGTTAAGATATCATTGTTGCTGCGGTACACAACTGCAAGACAACGAAAGCTATGGCTTGTTGGTCAAGAGGCTAAGACGCCGCCCTCTCACGGCGGAATCAGGGGTTCGATTCCCCTACAAGCTACTATATGTGATACGGAAAGAGTGGGCAGAGATGTCCACTCTTTCGTTCATATATAAGAAAACTGAATACTTTTAGAAAGGGTGAGTACTGCATGGGAAAAAGAGAAAGCTATGAAGCTAAGACAACAGAACTTATACAGCCGGTTGTTGAAGCTAACGGCGTGGAACTTTTTGATGTTGACTACGTAAAAGAAGGCAGCGACTGGTATCTGCGTGTCTACATTGACAAAGAAGGCGGAGTTACTATTGATGACTGCCAGAATGTGAGCAGAGCTTTCAATGAGATACTGGACAGGGAGAATTACATTGATGACCAGTATATATTTGAGGTGAGTTCTCCGGGTCTTACAAGACCTCTTAAGAAAGAAAAGGATTATGAAAAGAGTATTGGCAGAATGATTGAGATTAAATTATTCAGTCCTGTTGATAAATCTAAGGAATATTCCGGGGTTCTTAAGGAATATGATAAAGATACGGTAACAATCAGTATTGATGATGTAACTAAAACATTTGACAGAAGTAATCTGGCTATGATCAGATGGGCATTTGTTGATGAAGTATAATATATTTTTGGAGGAAATTAAAAGCAATGAATAAGGAATTAATTATGGCACTTGATGCTCTTGAGAAGGAGAATGGAATCGATAAAGAGATTATGTTTGCAGCTATCGAGAAATCTCTTATGGATGAGTACAAGGCTGAGTTTGATAAGGCTGATAATGGTCGTGTTGAGTTAGACAGAAGAACAGGCGATTTCCACATTTATTCTGACAGAACTGTTGTTGAGGAAGTTATTGTTCCAGAGAACAGAGAGAATAAGAAAGAAAAATATGTATCAGGTACTGATATTGCATTAGAAGATGCCAGAAAGATTAAGCCTGACTGCCAGCTTGGTGATGTTATTACTGTTGAAGTAAAGTCTGAGGAGTTCTCAAGAAAGGCTGCCAAGAATGCTAAGAATACTATTGTGCAGACTATCAGAGAGCAGGAAAAGAATGCTCTTTATAATGAGTATCATTCTAAGGAGAAGGAACTTATTACAGGTATTGTGCAGAGAGTTGCTGACAATGGTGATCTTACAATTGATCTTGGAAGACTCCAGACAGTTCTTAAGGCTGATGACAAGTTCAAGGATAAGAAGTTTGCACCAGGCGACAGAATTAAGTTATATGTTGTTGATGTAATTAACAGAGAAAAGGGTGGCCCTGTTGTAAGAGTTTCAAGAAAGTCACAGGAGCTTGTTAAGAAGCTTTTTGAAGAAGAAGTTACAGAGATTAAAGACGGCGTTGTTGAAATCATGGGTATTGCAAGAGAAGCTGGCTCAAGAACTAAGATGGCAGTAAGAGCTAATGTTGCAAATGTAGATCCTGTAGGTGCATGTGTTGGTATTAATGGTGCAAGAGTTAAAGCTATTGTTAATGAGCTTGGTAATGAGCAGATAGATATCATTGAGTGGGACAGCAATTCAGCACAGCTTATTGTTAACGCATTAAGCCCTGCAAAGGTTGTTTCAGCAGTAGCTGATGATGAAGAGAAGAAGGCTAAGATTGTTGTTTCTGAGCAGCAGCTTTCTTTAGCAATCGGTAAGCAGGGACAGAATGTAAGACTTGCTGCAAAGCTTACAGGATATGGAATTGATATTAAGAGCGAGGCTGAACCTGAAGAACATACAGAAGAAGAAAACTTAGAAGAAGAGTATGTTGAACCATCTGAAATAAGCCTTGATGAAGAATAATTATTAGGAGTGATGCATAGTGGCTACAGTAAAGAAGATTCCACAAAGACAGTGTATTGGCTGCGGTCAGATGAAGGATAAGAAGGACTTAATCCGTATTCTGAAGACACAGGATGAATCAATTGTTATAGATGCTACAGGCAGGAAGAATGGCAGAGGGGCTTATATATGTGCGAATGAAGACTGCCTGTCTAAAGCATTTAAGAATAAGGGACTTGAAAGGTCATTTAAGATGGCAGTAGATTCTGCTGTCTATGATGAGTTAGCAAAGGAGCTGAATAATATTGGAAAATAAACAGAAAATCCTTAATATGATTGGACTTGCGCAGAAAGCCGGAAAGGTTGCAAGCGGAGAGTTTTCAACAGAGAAGGCTGTTAAAACCGGAAAGGCATACACAGTTATTGTTGCAGATGATTCTTCAGATAATACTAAGAAAATGTTTACAAATATGTGTACTTATTACAAGGTTCCAATACATTTTTTTAGTGACAAGGTGAGTGTTGGCCACGCGATAGGAAAGGAATTCCGCGCATCACTGGCAGTCCTTGATGAAGGATTTGCAAAGACCATAGAAAAATATTTTGAACAGGGTTTAGAATAACAGCAGTGCTGTTATTTGGAAAAGAGGTTAAATGGCAAATATGAGAGTACATGAATTGGCAAAAGAATTAAATATAACATCTAAGGATATTACTGATATGCTTAGCAACAGCGAGAAGACTTATAAGTCTGTAAGCGGACTTACAGATGCAGAAATTTCAAGTGTGAGAAAGAAGTTTGCTCCTGCACCTAAGGCTGAGAATAAGCCGGCAGCACAGCCAGCAAAGCAGTCACAGCCTGTAAAGAATGATAACAGGGATAACAGACAGCAGAATCAGGCTCCAAAGCAGCCACAGCAGGGAACACAGAATAAGTCTGGCAATGCTGATGATAAGAAGCATATCTCACAGGTATATTTCCCACAGAACAGTTCAAGGGATAAGAATCCTAGAAGAGATAATAATAACAGAGACGGACAGCGCGATAACAACGGCGGCTACAGAAATAATGACCGTAATAATGGCGGTTATAGAAACAATGACCGCAACAATAACGGCGGTTTCAGAAATGACAGAAACGGACAGTCTGGAAATGGCGGCTTCAGAAAGGATAATGACCAGAACCGTGGAGGATTTAACGGAGGTCAGAGAAGAAATAATGACAGAAGAGATTCTGCACCTAAGGAAGAGTTTGATTTTTCAGCTAAGCCAGATTCAAGAAGACATGATTCAAGAATAGACAGCAAGAAGAATGACAGAAAGAGAGATAATGAGGCTAAGGAAAATCTTAAGTTCGCTAACAGCAGATTTGATAAGAAGCCTATGACAAAGCCTGAGAAGAAGGAAAAGGAAGAAGAGACAATCAAGCAGCTTGTTCTTCCAGATACTCTTACTATCAAGGAACTTGCAGATAAGATGAAGGTAGCTCCTGCAGCACTTGTTAAGAAGCTGTTCTTACAGGGTAAGGTTGTTACTATTAACGAAGAGATAGATTACGATGCAGCAGAAGAGATTGCTCTCGAGTTCAACTGTATATGTGAGCATGAAGAGAAGGTTGATGTTATTGCAGAACTTCTTAAGGAAGATGAAGAACCAGAGGATAAGCTTGTTCCAAGACCACCAGTTGTCTGCGTTATGGGACACGTTGATCATGGTAAGACTTCATTACTTGATGCAATCAGAGAAACTCATGTGACAGCTAAGGAGTCAGGCGGAATCACACAGAAGATAGGTGCTTACCAGGTAAATGTAAATGGTAATCTTATTACATTCCTTGATACTCCGGGTCATGAAGCATTTACAGCTATGAGAATGCGTGGTGCTCAGGCTACAGATATTGCTATTCTTGTTGTAGCTGCAGATGATGGTGTAATGCCACAGACAATTGAGGCTATTAACCATGCAAAGGCAGCAGGTGTTGAGATTATTGTTGCTGTCAATAAGATTGATAAGCCTAATGCTAATATCGAGAAGGTTAAGCAGGAGCTTACTGAGTATGGTCTTATTGCAGAAGACTGGGGTGGTTCTACTACATTTGTTCCAGTATCAGCACATACTAAGCAGGGTATTGATGAGCTTCTTGATATGATTCTTCTTACAGCAGAGGTTAATGAGCTTAAGGCTAACCCTGACAGAAAGGCAAGAGGTATTGTTATTGAGGCTGAGCTTGATAAGGGACGTGGTCCTGTAGCATCTATCCTTGTACAGAAGGGTACTCTTCATGTGGGAGATGCTGTATCAGCAGGTTCTTGCTATGGTAAGATAAGAGCTATGATTGATGATAAGGGTAACAGAGTAAAGGTTGCCGGACCATCTACTCCGGTTGAGATTCTTGGTCTTAATGATGTTCCTAATGCAGGTGAAATCATTATGGCTGCAGATTCTGAGAAGGAAGCAAGAAGCACAGCAGAGACATTTATCAGCGAGGGAAGAAAGAAGCTTCTTGATGATACTAAGCATAAGGTATCTCTTGATGCACTCTTTGAACAGATTCAGGCTGGTAATATGAAGGAACTTAATATTATCATCAAGGCCGATGTACAGGGTTCTGTTGAGGCTGTTAAGTCAAGTCTTGTAAGACTTTCTAATGATGAGGTTGTTGTTAAGGTAATTCATGGTGGTGTTGGTAATGTTAATGAATCCGATGTAGTACTTGCATCAGCTTCTAATGCTATTATCATTGCATTTAACGTTAAGCCTGATAATCAGGCAAGAATTGTTGCAGAGAGAGAAAAGGTAGATTTAAGACTTTACAGCGTTATCTACAATGCTATTGAAGATGTTGAGGCAGCCCTTAAGGGTATGCTTGAGCCTATCTATGAAGAAAAGATTATCGGTCATGCAAGAATCATGCAGATATTCAAGGCTTCAGGAGTTGGTAATATTGCCGGCTGTATCGTTGAAGAGGGAAGAATTACAAGAGATTCTGTTGTCCGTATAACAAGAGGAAGTGAGAAGGTTTATGAAGGACCTATCGCATCTCTTAAGCACTTCAAGGATGAGGTTAAGGAAATCAAGGCAGGTACTGAGTGTGGTATGGTATTTGAAAAGTTCAATGATATCCAGCCAGAGGATATGATTGAAGCACATATCATGGTTGAAGTGCCAAGATAGGATTTAGTTTTTATTTGGAGAATATATGCGTAAAAATAGTGTGAAGAATACCCGTATTAACGGCGAGGTATTGAAAGAATTAAGTAATATAATCAGAAGTGAGATTAAAGACCCTAGAATCAACCCTATGACTTCGGTTGTAGCGGTTGAGGTCGCTCCTGACCTTAAGACATGTAAGGCATATATAAGTGTTCTTGGTGATGAAAAATCACAGAAGGATACCATTACAGGTCTTAAGAGTGCAGAAGGATATATAAGAAGACAGCTTGCAAGAACTGTCAATTTAAGAAATACTCCTGAAATAAGATTCATTCTTGATCAGTCAATTGAGTATGGTATTAATATGTCTAAGCTTATTGATGAAGTTACAGAACATGATAATAAGATGCACGTTGAGGTTGAAGACGAGACAGAATAAAGAGGTTAGTCATGAATATTATTGAAGAAATCGGACATGCAAAGGTTATAGGTATCACAGGACATATCCGTCCTGATGGTGACTGTGTTGGTTCAACATTAGGTTTATATAATTATATCAGGAAGAATCTTCCTGAGTGCGAGGTTACTGTTTATCTTGAAAAGCCGTCAGATGAATTTAATTATTTATCTGGTATTAATGATATTAAGCATGAGGCTGAGGATAAGCATTTTGATTTATTCGTAGTACTTGACTGCAGTTCAATGGATAGAATTGAACCATTTATGAGCTGCTTTGAAAATGCTGATAAGACTATCTGCATAGATCATCATATAAGCAATAATTCATTTGCTGATGTTAATTATGTAGAGCCACAGTCAAGTTCGGCATGTGAAGTTCTCTATACAACATTTGACGAGGATAAGGTCGATAAAAATGTTGCAGAGTGCATATATACAGGAATAATCCATGATACAGGTGTGTTTAAGTACAGCTGTACATCAAGAAGGACAATGGATATAGCTGGAAAGATGATGGAGATGGGAATTGATTATTCTGACATTATCGATAACAGCTTTTATAAGAAGAGTTATATCCAGAACCAGATTCTTGGAAGAGCTTTGCTTGAAAGTGTGTTGTTTTATGATGGCAGATGTATATTTTCAAGTGTATCTATTGAAGAAATGAATTTCTATGGTGTCACTGGCAAAGAACTTGGTGGAATTATTGAGCAGTTACGCTTAACAGACGGAGTTGAAGTGGCTATATTCCTTTATGAAACAGATAAGGACGAATACAAAGTAAGTCTTCGTTCAAAGAAAATGATTGATGTTGCAAGAATTGCCACAGCATTTGGCGGTGGAGGACATTTGAGGGCAGCAGGATTCTCTGCTAAGGGCAATGTCCACAGTATCGTTAATAAGATTGGCGAAATGATTGAGCAGCAGTATAATGAGGATAATGCATGAATGGTGTTTTAAATGTATATAAGGAGCAGGGATTTACATCTCATGATGTAGTTGCAAAGCTTCGTGGAATACTTAAAACTAAAAAAATTGGTCACACAGGCACGCTTGACCCTGATGCGGTCGGGGTGCTTCCTGTGTGCATCGGTAAGGCTACAAAGCTGTGTGACCTTATAACTGACTGGGGAAAGACTTATGAGGCTGTAATGCTTCTTGGCACAACGACAGATACTCTTGATATATCAGGGAAAATTGTTGCCCAGTCAGAGGTTAATGTGAGTGAAGTGGATGTCCTTAAAGCATGTAATGAATTCATAGGTGAGTATGAACAGATACCGCCTATGTATTCAGCTTTAAAGCATAATGGACAGAAGCTTTATGAGCTTGCAAGAAAAGGTATTGAGATTGAAAGAAAACCAAGAACTGTCCATATTAATACATTAAGGGTGAATGATATCAATCTTTCAGATAAACAGAAAACAGTTACTATTACTGTTGACTGCTCGAAGGGGACTTATATCAGGTCATTATGTGATGATATAGGTAAGAAGCTTGGGTGTGGCGCATGTATGATGAAGCTTACAAGAACGCGGGTAGGTGAATTCATGCTTGATGATACACTTACACTTAACCAGATATCGGCTCTTGTGTTAAAGGGTGAAATAGAAGACAGGATAACTGGCATAGATAAGATATTCAGTGATTATCAGGAGATAACATTCGCAGAAGAATACAGCCGGTATCTTCACAATGGCAATAAGCTGTCAAGAGAACAGATACCTGCAGATGCTGCAATCAGTGATAATGAGAAATACAGAGTGTATGATTCTGATAAATGCTTTATCGGCGTATATGAATTTCGAGATGAAGTGCTTTATCCGGTTAAGATATTTTACGAAGACAACAAGTAAAGGGGCGTGATCATCTTTGGAATACATTCATGGAACAGATGATTTTCAATTAAATAAGAAAAGTGCAGTTACATTAGGAAAGTTCGATGGAATTCATACAGGACATCAGAAGCTTATTGAGATTGTAAGGAAGAAAGCGGATGAGGAGAATCTGCTTGCAGTTTTGTTTACATTTGACAGCCTGCCGCTTTCAATATGTCCACAGAAGTATCAGCATTTTATATCTACAAGCAGTGAAAGACGCAGACTGTGTGAGAATTTTGGTATAGATGTTGAGATTGAATATCCGTTTACAGATGAATTCATGCATATGGAACCTGAAGATTTTATATGCAGGATTCTTATTGATAAGCTGCATGCAAAGTATGTTGTTGTAGGTACTGATTACCGTTTTGGAAAAGACAGGGCAGGTGATGCAGCAATGCTTGTGGAAGCAGGAAAAGAACTTGGTTTTACAACTATTATTGTTGAAAAGGAAAAATATCAGGATAAGGAAATCAGCAGTACATATATAAGAGAAGAATTAAAGGTTGGCCATATGGAAACGGTAAATGTTCTTCTTAACAGACCGTTTAATGTTACAGGTGTGGTTTCGATAGGAAACCAGCTTGGACGGAAGCTTGATTTCCCTACTATTAACATATATCCGACGGAGTATAAGCTCCTGCCACCTAATGGAGTATATGCTACCCAGACGACTATAGATGGTGAAAAATTCTACGGGGTTACTAACTTAGGAACTAAGCCTACAGTAAGTGATGCACCGGAGATAAGTGTTGAGACATTTCTTTTTGATTTTGACAAGGATGTGTATGGCAAGAAGGTTGATGTTGAATTCATACATTTTATAAGACCAGAGATGAAGTTTGAAGATGTAGAAGGGTTGAAGAGACAGATTGCGGCAGATTCGGATTTTGCAAGAAATATGTTTCTTATTGGATAATTAATACTTGCAAAGGTTTAATGCCTGTGTTACAATAATCAAGTATGAGCCGTCACCCAGCTATAGGACACTCCGACCTGAAGCTTAGTGGCAGGAGATTAATATTTAGGAGGATTTAGACATGATATCTAAGGAAAAGAAAGCAGAAATCATTGCTACTTATGGAAGAAAGCCAGGAGACACAGGTTCTCCAGAAGTTCAGATTGCAATCTTAACAGAAAGAATTGCTGAATTAACAGAACATTTAAAGATTAACCAGAAGGATCATCACTCAAGAAGAGGTCTTTTAAAGATGGTTGGTAAGAGAAGAGCTTTACTTTCTTACTTAAAGAAGAACGACATCGAAAGTTACAGAAACTTAATCGAACGTTTAGGAATCAGAAAGTAATTAATTATTTATGGCGGAGTTGTATAACTTCGCCTTTTTCTTTTGGTAATATGCTTGCAAATCAGGCAGTAATTACTTATTATTAAGCTAATAACAGAAAGATTTCACCGAGACCACTCAAAAGCGTACTTAATTAAGTGGGTTTTTGAGTTGTTTCGGACTTTCTGTTAATACAATTAAGCAAGCCATAACAGGCGGAAACGAGGAAATTTATGTTTAAACAGTACACAATGGAATTAGCTGGCAGAACATTAAGAGTTGATGTCGGCAGAGTATGTGCACAGGCTAACGGAGCAGCTCTTATGCACTATGGTGATACAGTGGTACTTTCAACAGCTACTGCATCTAAGGAGCCAAGAGAAGGAATTGATTTCTTCCCATTAAGTGTTGAATTTGAAGAAAAGATGTATGCCGTAGGCAAGATACCTGGCGGATTTAATAAGAGAGAGGGAAAGGCTTCTGAGAATGCTATTCTTACATCAAGAGTAATAGACAGACCTATGAGACCTTTATTCCCTAAGGATTACCGTAATGATGTTACACTTAATAATATGGTTATGGCAGTAGATCCAGAGTGCCGTCCAGAGCTTGTTGCTATGATTGGAGCCTCTATTGCAACTTGTATATCAGATATTCCATTTGACGGTCCTTGTGCTATGACACAGGTTGGTATGATTGACGGAGAATTCATTATTAACCCATCACAGGCTCAGTGGCAGGAAGGTGATCTTCAGCTTACAGTAGCTTCTACTAAGCAGAAGGTTATTATGATTGAAGCCGGTGCTAATATCATTCCAGAGGACAAGATGATTGAAGCTATATATATGGCTCACGATATCAACCAGACAATCATTGCATTTATTGAGAAGATTGTA
>ENA-ORNT01000416-ORNT01000416.1-human-gut-metagenome-genome-assembly--contig:-NODE-416-length-31793-cov-13.818955_pt1 | contig 31793 bp, 47 predicted proteins | sample MGYA00242120_ERZ509032 | MGnify/ENA primary metagenome ERZ509032 (study PRJEB26280, sample SAMEA2338729) | human gut metagenome | biome: human gut; feature: human-associated habitat; material: faeces...
TGTTATTTCCGCCAGCTTCACTAAAAGTGTTTGTTATACCTGATTCAGCAGTTTGTAAAAGTGTGTTTACATTTGTTTTTGTATAATAATTATTATTCAAATCATCGGATATGTCTTGAGTTTTTTTCGTTGTAGCAGTAATTGCACCTTCCACTTTATTAACTCTAAGTTCTGTATACAAGTTTATCTGCTTTTGTTCTTCTGTAAATTGATATTTTTCTTCTGCTTTGCTTTCGGAAGGAGCAGATATCGTGCTTTTTGTTGTATTAGGAATATATAAAGTTTGATTTAAAAGCATTGTTTCAAAGTATGTGTCGTCATCTTTGTTTTGACATTCAATTGCATCTCCAGAGTCTAAATACATAAAATTATTCCATTCAGCAGAAAAGTCTACATAGCTAAAACCTTTTAGTCTATCAAACAATTCGTTTATTGCCATTTCTCTTTTAGCTTGACTGTTCAAGAATACATTATCTTCTATTTGTATTATATTCTCTCCATGTTCGGCGATACTAGCCTCGTCACGCTTCGTTACGTTTTCTCCTTCTGCTTGCCCTAGTTTAAGGACTACGACGTTTATTTCACCGTATTTTTCGTTCTTAGTAAGACTATGTAATGTTGGAGATTTTGGAATTTTAACCCTTGTCTTTTCTTTCAATTTAAAATATAATTTATTATCTCTTCCAATTGTAGCAAAGCTACCAAACATTTCTGCAACATTTTTAAGGATTTCTCTTCCTGTTTTATTTGCAATTTCAGGTGTTTCTATTATCTCAAAATTTTGGTTCGAAACACTGCCTAAATCGACTTCATAATATGTAGATATATTTTCTTTTTCAGGATTATCTACAGGCTCATAATCATCACCGTTTTTTGTGTAATATATTTTTTCTGTATTTATTTCAGTATCTGCAGTCAATTTATAAGACAAATCTCCTAGCTCTACATCAAAATAATTTGCAAAATTAACTACCCAATCTTTTAGGTAACAAGGATAATGGGAATTATCTATATAAGCAGGATTAAACTTGACCATATAGTCCATAGCTTTAATAGAAACATAATTGCTTGATTCTACATTTTCGTATGTATCTACAATAAAGTCTCCCCAAGGAACATATTCTTCTGTGCCATCGTCAAATCTTAAACCTGTATGGACTCTCACTCTTTTATCCACAAGGTTATATGTTTTTCCACTATATATTTGACATTCAAAGTTCTTAGCAATAACATTACCTATTAATTTGCCATCTACAGAGCATTTATCTTGTAACATAAATTGTCCTTGAACGAATTTTGAAATCTTATCTCCTAATTGGCTATATTTGACACTCATTTCAGCATCTTCACTATTTGTTATATAAGTAGTACCATTGAACGTTTTAAGAGTTGCAACTTCTCCTAAATCTATTTCATAAGGTTCTGCTAATTCATATATTAAATCAAATACTAAATCGGGGTATTTTTCTTTCCATTGAGTTTGAGTCAAACCATAAACGCTTTTGCTAAGAAATATTACACCATTACTACCAACTGTATTTAAATTAACTCTAAAACCAGAATTAGAAATATTAGTCATATATGATATTGGTACACCATCAAATGAACCATTTTTGTTAGGATAATCTTTCAAAAGTTCTGGTTGAGGTTGCCAACCAGGATAATCTTCGAAATTATTCATATTTTTAATAGCTGAGCTTAAATGTCTTGATTTCTTTTGAATTGTAGCTTTACCATCTTTGATAATCAATTTATCATACTTAGTTAATTCATTTCCTTTTAGGTCTATGTTTACTACTTCTTCTGTATAAGGTTCATAATCGGTTGCAACAGGTCCTTCTTCTAGTTGAAATGCAGAAGTTATTGTTAAACTTTCATCTCCCCAATTAGCGATTGAAGATGTTTCCACATAAATTAGATAATTAGTATAAATTGATTTATTTATCGTAATTGAAACGCTTCCAGAACCAGAACCAAAATAAGTAGTAGTTCCATCACTTTTTTTTGCTGAAATTGCAGCAAAAAATTTGTTTTGACTATTGGTTTGTGAAAGTGTATACACTTTACCATCTTCTAATTCATCTGTAATATCTTTTACACCTACAATTTGTACAAAATCATAAGTTGGTTTACCTGATATAGTTATACTTCCATCAGGGTTAAGTGTGTTTGTTAATCCCCCTATTGACGCTCTGAAATTTATAGCAGGATTAAATGAATTCTTTCCAGTTTCTACTATTTGTATATTTCCATATGGTACATATCTTGTTGCAATAGAGCCTTTTTCTAGTTGAACTCTGAATGTAAAATCTACAGTAGTACCCTCAGCAATATAATAATTGTATCTGACAACAGTTAAGTCCTCTTTAGTTTTTACAGTATGTATATAATTAGATGGAGTTAAATTTATATAATTAAATTTTGTAACATCGTCTTTCCCTTTAACCGATACTGTAATAAAACCATCCATTTTTCCACTTAAAACCTCTATACTATTAGTATAATAAGTGTTTCCTTTAAGTTTAATAACATTTTGTGTGGTTAAATCTATTCCAGTTGTTTTTGTAGCAGTACCTTTAACAGTGTAAGTACCATCTCCATTATTAGTTAAAGTTATACCATCTTTAGTTTCACTACCAACAGGTAAATTAGGATTAATTAAATTCTTACCCTTTGTATTCTCTATTTCACTAGGATAGTCTGGACTAGGACTTACACCATAAGGTTCATATTCTCCTACTGTATCTCCATACACAATCATAGGATAAATTTTAAAGTTATTAAATGAAGAACCTACAGCTATTCTTAAATAAGGCTTTATTACTTTTTCTTCTGTAAATGTTTTTGTAGATACATCAACAATATCAAAGTTGTTGCTATCATCTTTAAATATTGCTGTTGAAGTACTAGCATCTGGGTTCCCATTTGATATTGTATAAGTTCCTGCTGGTATAGTAAAATCCGGTGCTAATCTTCTCCAAAATATAGCAGTTCCTGTATACTTTCCATTCAAAACAATAGTTTTGTCAGGATTTATAGTTACCGTTACTCCACTCGTAGTAAAACTCTCTGCCGTAACATTTAACAAGTTCTTACCACTTCTTGTTTCTTGTGTAGATTTACCATCTATTGTTAATTCTGTTTTATCTTTTATTCCGTCTATTATTGATACAGAAGTTCCTGAAATAGTATTTTCATTTATAGGTTGTATATATCCTATGTTAGTACGTCCTCTACTTAAAACGCCTTTTTCTCCTTTGAATTTATCGCTTACATTCTTATACATATTTTAACCTCCTAATACTCTACTAATTCGATTGAAATTTCTTGATATTTGCAATCTACTTTTTGTGTATCGTAATCAAAATAAAAGTAATCTACTTGTGGAACTAAATCACCGTGCATCATCTGCATATTAACTGTTTGCATACCCCCAGTCCATGGGTCAAATGCTTTAACACTTAATGTAGATTTATCTACTAAATTTAGCAGTTTAGACATTTGTGCTTTATTCATTCCGTAAGGAAAGTTTAAAAATAATTTACGTGGGTGGTGAGGAAGGACATTTCTGTCCATCACTCCTGATATGTCACGCCCACTATCTAAATCTTGTTCATATTTACCGAATCCATAAGGGGCTTTAGGTTTAGGGTCATTTAAAGGCACGCCGTCTATATAAGTTAGTTCGTATTCATCTAACAGTTTATCTATTTGTGCTTCTGTCATTTTCTTTTCACCTACCTTGCTGTTCCGTACATATTATTGTTTCGCAAACTTATTTGTCTTTGTTTTTCATCTATTTTATCTTGTCCTATGTAAACTGGTATTGTTGCATTTAAAGATTGTGTTCTACCGTAGTATTTTGACATGGCTTGGTCTACTGAATTTGCCAAGCTTGTTGAAATTTGATTGCTATCAAAATATCCTCCTTTATTTGGAGTTAGATTCATGCTCGACATATCGATGTTTTGACCACCAAATAAATCTGTATAATTATTAGATGAAGGAATTATTTTAAGTGCATCATTTACATCTGCAGACACATTAGAAGCCTCTAATAGCGCAGTTTGCGTTTTAAGCGATAATTTATCCATCACTATAGCGTAATTGCTGTAAAAAGCGTTTAAACGATTCATAAGAGTATCTAAAGATTCGCTCACAGTTTCAGAGAAGTCTATGCCCACAGAAGTATCTGAGCTATTGGCAACAGCAGACATAGTATCTATTACATTATTCATGTTTTTTGCCGCATTAGATAGCGTTGCGGTCTTTTCTGCCTCAAAGCCTTTAGAGATACCTTGTAATAAGTAAACACCCAATTCTCTAGTTTTCCTTGATGGAGATTTGATTTGAGCGGCATCTTTCATTTTTCTAATTATATTGTTCATTAAGCCTGTAGCGGCCATAAAAGATTGCCCTTGCCAATAATCATTTTTGATACCTTTTGATAACCCTTTTACAAGTTGTTGCCCTACTGAATCAGAAATGTCACCTTTCTTTAATCCGGACATAACCTTATCAACATTTTTGATACCGGCTTTTTCTAATAAATCTCTTTGTTGCTCATCAGAAAGGCCTTTCATATACTCGACTATAGCATCATTAGCTGTTTTTTTGGATTCTTTCTTTTTATCCATTGCTTTAACCACTTTAGTGCCAAGTTTGTTTGCTGCTTTAGTAACTTCTGGAGTTTTTTCCGTAAATACTCCAGTAATTTTTTCTATAGCTAAACGTTGTTCTGGTTCTAATTTGTCTAAAGCAATCTTATAAGCATCAAAATTGTCTGACGATAGAGTTCTCCATGCTGCTTTTAAATCTTTCGAATATTTTCCATTTTTAACTTCTTCTGTTTGTGCAGTTAAATTAGCTATTATATTATTATATGAAGCTAGTGCTGTGGCCTTTTCTGTATCATTTAATTCTTTACCTTTTTTCTTGGCCTCATCAACTATTCCGTTATATGTCAAAGTTGCTGCGTTTAATTGGTCGGTTAGACTATCTTGAACAATCTTTCCATTTTCTACATGAGTAGAACCCATTTGAGCAACAGCTTGATTTATAGCATCAGTATCTCCACTCACTGTAGCAGCAAGTAAATCTTCATATCCCATTATAGCAGTGTTATTTGTTTCCCATGCATTTTTTGCGTTATCTAATGCGTCAGATGTCGTATCTAAAACACCTTGGGTATTTTTTATTTCACCGTTTAATTCTAATAGGCTATTGTAAGTTTTTTGTGTTGTGTTCATATATAAATCCTGAGGCATTTGACCTTTTTTAATTGAATCTATATATTCGTCAAGTTTTTCTTTTGACCAACCTCGAGCCTTTGCTTCTTCTGTAAGAATTGTTACAGCTCTTTGCTGTTTTGAATTAAGTTTAGACAATTGTGCATCATATTTATCTTGCCATTTGGTAACTTCTTTTGCTAATTTAATTTTGTTTTCCTGCGCAACATTATATTTTTCTTCGGCAGCATTTAAAGCAATTTCGGCTTTCTTTTTCTCTATCAAATCTTGGATTTCATCCGTATATTTTTTATAACCATTTATATGGTTGTTTATCATAGTCATTTCCGTGCCATAAGCTTTGTTTAACGTTCCAACAATAAACGCCGCCCTCTTTTCATAGCCTTGTTGAACATCGCCATTTGCATCAACTATATTTTTTAATTCATTTAATAAATTTTGATTGTATGTCTGTTCTCCAAGAGCTTTTTTAGCACTATTCTCGATTTTCTTGTATTGTTCTTCAAGAGTATCAGTATATTCTTTAGATTTCTTAGCCGATTTTTCCACTGCTTCTGCATACTGTTCTTCAGCTGATTTAGCATTAAGTGAAGCTCCAACTAAGTTGGTTAGTAGTCCAATAACTCCACCAATTGCGGCACCCCAAATACCAAATTGCGCTCCTATTGCTGCTCCACTTGCGGCTGCACCTAAAGCACCACCGGCAATTTTACCCAATGTAGAGGCTGTCATTTCTCCTTTTTTATTGAACTCTTCCACGCCTGCACTTGTTGATTTAAAAGCAACATATAATCCTGCAGCTCCAACTAAAGAAGTTCCTAGTTTTGTTGCTGCGGAAGCATTTTTTGAATAATTGGTAATTGATTCTCCTAGTTTTGTGTTGAAATCTTTTAAGCTCTTTGTAACTCCAGAAAATGAGTTTTTTAAAGTTCCTGACAAAGTATTTCCAAGATTTTTAGCACTTACTTGTCCTGTTGCTACATTTTTACCAAATGTTAAGAAATTAGCTCCAGCAGTCAATATTGAGCTTCCTACTGTTTTAGCAGAACTTCCTATATTTTTTAAGAATGCAGAGAATATTTGTGATTTGTTTGCACCTTCTGCAAGCTCTACCTTAGTTCCTTTTAAAGCACCACTCAATATAGTTAATACTTTACTACTTTGAGAACCTTTATTTATTATTGCTGCTAATCCGTTAGAGGTATCTAACAATGATTTTACAGTTCTTATAGCAGCCAATCCAGTTATAGCCACTAACACACCTGTTAATACAGTACTAGCAGCCTTATTGTTTGCTATAAGTTTTAGTGCATCAGCAATTCCTTGTAAGAATCCGACAACAGTTCCACCTACAAAACTTGCTATTTTTGATAAGAAATTATCCCATAACCAGTTTAATAATGGGCTTGCCACTTCTATTGCATTGTTTAAAATCTTTAATGCACTAGTTAATGCATCTAAAAATATAGGTAATACATCAGAAATAGTCCATGTTGCCAAAGGCACTAATACTTTTTCAAAGAACCATAATAATCCTTCTCCAACGTGAATAGCAAATGGGGCTAAGGCCTTAAATAATCCTTTAAGCTTAGCATTTAAGTTATCCCAATCGATTTTTGCTAGTCCGTTAGCTATTGCATTTATAAATCTCGGTAATCCTTCTCCTAAAGTCCATTTACTTACTGGAACTAAGAATTCGTTGTAGAAATCTTTTAATCCCTGCCAAGCAAAATTTCCGACTAATTTCATTGAATTCCATAAATTATCTAGAGATTTTTTTAATGGTTCAAAATCGATTTGTGCAAAAAAGTTTTCTATTGCAGCTTGTATTTTCTTTACCTTATCACTAGCTAAGTCTAATCTGTTATTATAATTATCTATTGCGGCTAATAATCTTGGGTCTATACTTCCAAAACCACCGCCACCTGAGCCGCCTTTTCCACCTGAACTTGAATCGGTAGGAGTAGTTATAACATTTAAAACATCAAACCCCTGTAATTGTTTTTTAAATTCTTTTACTTTTTTGTTTGATTTATCGGCAGAATCTCCAACAGAATCTATGTCATCAGATACTCCACCCATTCCTGTGCTTATACCTTCGTAATCAAACGTCATAGGTTCAAACCCAAGGAATTTAGATATTGTATTAAACAATGTAGTTAATGCGCCTGTAACGGCTAAAACATATGGCAAAACAGCTCTTAATAAAGGTATAAACATATTACCGAATGCTCTTGCTAGTGTTGCGACTCTTTCAGTCATCTGCTTCATCATTTGTGATGGAGACATCATAGTTCTAGCAAAGTCGCCTTGAGCCGATTGACTTTGTCTTAAAATAGAAATATATCTTAATACAGATTTTTCAGCATAACTTAAATCTGATGTAGTTTTGTCTATTCCGAGTCTATCTAGTTCTGTTTGTAATGTGCCCATCGTAACATCTATACCGTTGAATTGCTCACGGATAGATTTTGTTTGACCTGTAATAGCACTAGATAAAGATGTAAATGCCTGTTCAACAGATGTATTGTAGAATGAAGACAAATCGTAAGCTAATTTCGTTAAGCCCTCCGACATATCGTAAGCTTTATCTTCTACAATACCCATGTTATTTGCCATGCCCTTAAATGTACCCATATACTCCATCAATTTAGAAGTATCTAGTCCTAAGGCGTCGTGCATTTTGTTGATAAAGTTTTCAGCTTTTTCTGTACTTTGACCCATAACTACATTAAACAAGTTCATGTTTTCTATGTAATCAGCAGACCCTCGTATTAAATCTATAAAGCTATTACCTATAGTCTTTAAAGCATAAACTCCGCTTAACAGTTTACCTACATCTATTACTTTGTTAAACAACGATTGTTGTGTTCTTGCTTTTGCAACAGTTGCAGCATACTTTTCTGTCTGCTGAGCAACTTTTCTGGTCTGTGCTTCTAGTTTAGCTTTTTTCGCAATATTTTGCTGCTCTATAGCGTTTGTTCTCGCTTGTACTTGAGCTGTTCTAGCTGCCTGAGTATTAAGTTTTTCCAAAGCTAATTGCTGTTTCAAAACCTGCATAGTCGCTTTTTCTACTCCATTTGTAGAAGCAGTAATAGTGACTTTACTTTCTACATTTCCAGCACTTGTAGCCATTTTTATTTCACACTCCTTTCTTTAAGTCTAGCCCAACCATTTTTCTTTTTAACTTCTTTTTTCTCCTTTGAAACTGGTGTTTCAGGTTTTGAATAGAAGTCTATTGGCTTAGACAAATAGGATTGTGGTTGTTCCTCTTTCCCTTTGAATGCATTGAATAAAACTGTTTGAAAGGCTTGATAATTATATACACCGTTCAACCAAGCTATGTAATTTTCTTTGTATTCAGTTTCTTTTAACTTTTCCATATAAGAAAAACGGTATGAGAAAAACAACTGTGGGTCTTTATTCCAAAACTCGTCGTAACTCATACCGTATAATATAGCGTCGGGAAATAAATACTCTAAAAAGTAATTGTAAGCATTTAAATTTCTAACTGGCTTAAACTCTTGTGGAGTTGTTATTTCTTCTTGTTTTCCGTTTCGTCGTTCAACCAAGAAATCGTTTTCTCTGGTGAACTTTGAGTAAAAACTGAGTTGAACATCATATCGATAGCAGCATTCATTTGCTCTATTCCATACTCCTCATCAGCTTTTGCTAATATTGCATTTGAATCTTCCATGCTTAAATTATGTGTAGTTTTTAATAATGCATTAAAAACTGACTTCTTGCTTGGAGCTTCAATTTGTGCGTTACCTTTTGCATCGACCTTAACACATTTTTCGAAAAGGTCTGATATTTCTCTATTGGCGATTAACGTATAAGTAACTCCGCCGATTTCTAATTCTTTTTTCATATTTATTATTTTCTCCTATTCTAACTTTATTTTTTTATTTTACGATTACTAATATTGTAGTAAATCCTTCTGCATTGTCTGCCTTTGTTGCTTTAATAGTAATGATTGCACTACCTTCTTTAACACCTGAAATAGTTACTTTTTTACCTTCTGCAGTGGCAGTAGCAACAGCTGCAGTGTCTGATTCAGCAGCTATAGTAGCATCAGCTGGGTCTGTAACAACGTTAACTTCTTGCGTTCCAGTTTTAGATATTTCTACAACTGAATCAATTGCATTTGTAATTGTAACAGTGTCTTCGATTAAATCGTAAACATTTAAGATTGGTTTTTCAGCTGCTGATGAAGTAGTAATTACTAATTTAGCAGTACTAACACTATTAGTAGATACTGCGTCATCGTAGTATGATACCTTACCTTCGAATGACCAAGCAGTTCCATCTTCTTTGATTTGAAGGAATGAAGCTGACTTGTTGTAATATTTTTCTAGAGTAATGTAATTGTCACGATGTGGGAAGAATGTAAATTCTTTTTGTGGAGTATCTTGTCTTGCAGGTGTATAAACCTTTCTTCTACTTGTTGTAGTAGTTGTTTCCTGTTGGTCTGGTGCAGAACCAGTAGCAGGTAAATCAGTTACAGGTAAGAATAAAGAATACTTACCGCTAGATTTTTTAACAAATAGAGCAGACCCCATATCTGTTAAAGCTCTTTGGTCGTCAATGTTTTTTATTAACATATTGTCATCTCCTTAAAATAATATTTCTTCTTTTATCAATACTACAGCTATAACGCATTATAGTTCTCATAACATTCGTATCAAGATTAGGAGAAGGTTGACATAAAATCCTCCTCATCCTAAGCATAACATCCATATATTGGTTTACTAATAACTTTAATTCATTATCAATAACTTCTGCAGATATTAATTCTTCACCTTTCGGTATATCTTGAGTGTATATGTTTACTTCATACGTTAAACTGTCAAATTGTTCTCTTCTGTCGGTTGTCTCTTCCGCACTAACGTTATTTATTTCCACTATTTCTACGACTGGGAATCTTGGAGGTTTAGGAGGAGCATTCTTGACTACTAATGGATTATACTCAGAGTTTTCTTTTAAATATTTTTTTAGTCCATCGTAAACGTCTTGCCACATGTTTATCATGTTCATTGCCATTTTTTAGCCTCCTATCTGTCGCAAATAATTATCGACATATTCTAATACTAAGTTTGGAATTTCTTTTTGTAACCTTAGTATTGTTTTATAAAATACAAATTGTCCTTTTTGACCTCTAGTGTATCTCCATCTATTTTCATTTTTATCGAAATAATACCAACCATCTTTATAACTCATTCCCGTCATTGTTGCATCAGGAACAACGTCTCCTAAACCAACTACGCCTGTACCAAATTCGTTATAAGCAGCATGGTCACTAGTACTGTAAAGTACGCCTGTAACATAACTTTCTATTTTACTTTGCATACTATTTACATAATTTACATTACTTGTCGTTACAAAAGAAACATTACCTGCTTCTTCTTTTAAGATTTCCAATCCTCTAGAAGTTACTTTTTGAATTAAACCTGTATCTTTTTCTATGCCTTTTGCTTTACTTAAAAGGTCAACTAAATATTCGTAATTTCCTATTTCGACTTTAACATCGTATGTAAACATTAGTTGTTCCTATTAAATTCTTTTCTCTCAGGTTTTTCGGTTTCTTCTTTTATTTCTTTGGGTTCTTTGTTTTGAACCTTTTTCCAACCTGCAGAAACGTACATACCAAGTTCATTTTCAGTCTTGACGTTTTTTCTAACTCCGTCTTTTTCTACTGTGTACATATTAGCCCTCCTTTGCTATTTTTTGTTTTTCTATTATTCTTTCGAAATATATTACGGTTACAAGATTTTGGTTAAGCGGATTACCTTTGACAGTATAATTTGCTTTTTCTCCATTTATCTTTTCACCTTTGGGTGTTGCTCCATCTAGATAAGCTACATCCCCATCCGTGAAGACACCTTCATATTCCTTCCTGTTGCAAATGCATTTCATTCTTTGAAACGCAAGTTCTCCAAACGCTGTTAATTCTGCATCTGAATTCACAGGTTGAACATTAAAATAATATTTCTTAGGAGTATCATAATATGGGATTAAATTGCCTCTTGAATCTTCTTTAGTACCCTTTCTTTTAGCAATGTAAATGGGTTTGCCAAATACATTAAAATTCCCAAAATCTAAATTATACATTATCTTCGTAATAACTTAGCATATGGAATAAGCTCATTCATTAACGTGTTAGGTATGTAATCACCGTTAAATATAAGAGTTACGCCATTTTCAGAATATTGAATTATTCCTAAGAATTTTGCATTAGTCCATAAGTATTTACAAACTCTTATTTGCCAATTTTCATATTTCTTAGGCAATTTTTCAGGGTACTCATTTTCAAAAGGATATAGATTATTCATAGCAATATAGAATGTATCTTCTACAAGTTGTTCTAAAAGTTTATTAAAGGTTTCTGTATCCATGTCATCAGGTGGATTCAATCTAGTTTTTAGTTTCATAACTTGTTCTTTAAATTGCTTTTCGTCCATATTGCACCTCCTTTTAAAAATTAGGTGTTATCTATTTGATAACCATTAGACAACACCTATTTGTTTTTCTTTTCATCTTTATTTTTTTCTAATGGTTTTTCATCCGCATTTTCTTTTTTTACTTCTATGACAGGTTCAATAGGTTTCTTTTCGTCTATATATTTCAAAGTATCTAAATCGTAAAGTCTTCCTCCGTTAGTGTCATATCCGTAATATTTTCCATTCTTTAAGACTAAATTAGCCATATTATCCTCTAGTGATTATACGAGCGATAGGAATAGCTTTATGGTCTAAGAATGTAGCCCCAGAAGCTTCGTCTGTATTAACAACTTTCCAGTTTGTACCAGTTGATAATTCAGCATCAGTTGGGCTTAGCTTAGCCATGCTAGCTTTAGTGAATGAAATTCCATAAGGTGAGAATATCTTTCTTTGTCTCATGTAAAGCATATCCTTACCACCGTTTATAACAGGATTTCTGTCCATTTCGTATGGATGTTCTGCTCCACAATCAGCATATCTAAATGCACCAGCTCCTAATACGTAAGTAGTGTATTTAGTATATCCGTCATTTTTACCTGTATCACTTTCAGGTACAACATCAGTTGGCATTCCATCATCTACTAATACAGTAATTCCGTTATAAGTTGCTAATTGTAAATCTCTTTGGATTCCGTTTGCATCAGTATATTTTAAATATTCAAGAATTTGTAAATTCTTTAGGTTTGTAGCTACTGCTGAGTGCATAATTGCAAATGAGAATACTCCAGCATTATCTCCAGTAGCTTTTTGGATTGCAGAGTTCATAGTAGTTGCATCAGCAAATCCATCAGTTTTAGCAGATATATCATAAGTATGTGCAGCAACAAAACCACCGTCGTTAGTAGTTGGCATGTTAAATATACCTTTTAATATTGCTAATAAAGTTTTTTGGTCTAGTTTTTCTTTATAGCCTGCTACTTGTTGAGCAACATTGTCCATAAAGTCTATACCAGTAATTTCTTTTGAGAATTGTTTTTCTTCCCAACCTTTCATACGTCCAATAACTATATGAGATTGAGTATAAGTTTTTGTTGAGGTAGTAGTTAAATTAGTTTCACCATCATAGTTTAATGCGTCTCCACCGATTAAACCTTTTAATGGAACAGTTATATAGTTACCACCTGATTGTGCTGGTAACATGTTAGCTAATTCTTGGTCAGCTACTAATGCACCTGATTTTAATAATTCAGTTCTTACTAATTCTGGTACTCTTTCTACATATCTACCAAACACAGTAGGGTTAAATGTTTTAGCATCAAATTGTGCCATTTAATATCATCCTTTCTATTTTATGAATTTTTTGTATTCGTCCGGATGTTCTGCAGCAAATTTTAACTCTTCTGAATAAGTTAATTCGTTAAACTTTTCTTGAGTCATAATACCACCGTCATTCTTATTTGATGCAGGTGGAACAGGGTTATTGCCTTGAATCTCCTTCTTGGTTTCTTCTATTGCTTTCTTTCTTTGATTAGAAACCGTTTGAGCAATATTAGTTGCTAAAGCCTTAGTCTTTTCTAAGTCCGTACTTACAATATCGTCTAAGAAATCCTTATATTCATCCTCTCCAATATTTGCACTATTAAGAATCCCAATAGCTTCTAATCTATTAGATTTCTTAAGGTAGTTAGTCTCCGCCTTGTTTGCTTTTTCTAAAGCAGCCTTTACTTCTTTTTCTTTTAGTTGTTCGGCAGTTAAAGTTTTTTCTTCTAACTCTTTAACTTTAGCAGTTAACTCTTCTGTAGCGGTATTAACTTCTTTAGCCTTTTTATTATATTGGTCTTTTGAAACCATATACTCTCCCAAACCACTTATAATGGTTTGAATTTTAGCTTCGTCATCTTGTAATTGCTCGTTTTTTAAGATTGAAGCTAATTTCTCTGATAATGTCATAAATTCCTCCTTTAGATTATACTCGTTTCAGAGTTGATTCCTTTATTCCCATCTCTTTATAGTTGTGAATGTCAACTAATTTATAATTCCAAGTAATTACTTGTTATTATTTTTTCTTTCTTCTCGAGACTTTTTGTCCTGAGCGTTAATTTCTTTTTGTAAATTTACTTCTTGAGACTTTTCTGTCTTGCCTTTTGCTATTTTAGATTTATCTTTTTCGTTGTCATTTTTTGTATCAACCACATCATTATTCTGTTCTAATTTATTACCATTAAATCCATTATTACCCATAACTTGTGCAGACCAAAAATTTTCATAATATTTTTCTGAACTAGTGCATGCTTCGTTAGGGTCAGGGAACAATTCAACAGTTGCAAATGCTGTTTGAGGGTCTACTTGTGCTGACTTAAGATTTAATAAGCCTTGTGTTTTAGTTAGCAAATTGTCTGATTTATTTCTAGTGAATTTAATATCTATGTCTCTGATAGTAAGTTTCTTAATATGCTCATTATCAAATTTCTTGCATATTTTTAAAACTTGATTTAATAATATATAATCTGTTTTTTTGAATTCTTCTTCGTCTTGATTAGCCCTTTGGTCTGCCATAGTCCAGCCTTGACCAACCAAATTAGCTTGACCCGTAGAACCATTTTGAACAGAATCCTGCATACTTGGTATACCAAGTATTCTTAAACAAGCATTAAACATTCTGTCGTAAAAAACTTGTGTATCTGCATGAGACAACTTGTCAGCTAGCAATTTAGCATCAGCAACTCGTTTTTCGTCACTCTTAAGCAAAATAGCACCTTCACGTTTAAACGCTTTATAATCGTCAATATCTATATTTGCATTAATCAAAATTAAGAACGAATTTACAAATTGTACAACACTATCCATATCGTTGCTTTCCAATAAATTTATTTGATTTAGTAAATCTAAAACAACTTCTATTATTCCAAGTCTTGATTTGTTTAAATAATATTCTAAAATTCTATGTCCTTTTATGTTCAAGGATTCTTCTCTTACAAATGTTAAGCTTGACCCAATAGTTCCTTTGTATTCGTAATATTTATCGTAGGTATATACAGAATAAATATTATATTCAGGAATTTCAGTTCCATCTTCTAATACTCTTTTAGAAAAGGGTGTTTCCACAAAACCTAATAATTGTTTATGCCCTATTCCACTATTATAAACAACTTCACATCTGTCTTTGTCTAAATTATGCATTTCAAATGGAGCATCATATTCTTCTATAGGTTTTGCCGGAGCAATATATCTGAATGCTCTGCCTGATATGTATAAGTCTTCTGCAAGTTCTGTGTCTTTGGATGCTTTATTTTGCCCAACAAAATAATCATTCAAGGTACTTACTTCTTTGGCATTTTTTTTATTTCTCTGAACATACTGAATTGGTTTTCCAAATACAAAACCTTTTTTAAATTCAACAAATGAATACGCATTGTTTTCAGTAGTTCTATTATTTATTTCTTCTCTGACTTCTTTAGTTTTAAAACGTATGTCTTGAAGCCCTGTATAAACATCGTTCAAATATCTGGTTTCGGTTTTGTTCGAATTGAAAATTGGTAAGCAATCCGTAAGTATTTCTTTTACAGTATTTTTATTTAACTCTTCTGGTTCATAAGAAGAGTATGCTCTTTTACGTCCATGATATTTTCTAGAAGTTAATGATTCGTAAATTGATTTTAATAGTTCTGTGTCTTCTGTCAAATTATTGTTTTTTGTTTCCATACTAAACCCCTTTCAACCAAAAAAAGAGTATATTACCCCCTACTAGGCAAATACTCTTGTTATTTCTCACTACTTATATTCTATCACATAATATAAATAATGTCAACACTTATAAACCGAGTTTACGTCTACTTAACACTTGAGCTTTTTGACCTGAAGCTCTATCAAGTATTATTTGATGCGCAAACATAGCTTCACTATCTATTGCATCATCATATTTATTAGGAAAATCAAAGGAGAACGTTGTCAATTGTTCCATAAATTTGCCCATAGGTGTATTGACAGGGAATAATCCTTTTCTCGGAAATACTATTTGATTTCTTATAACACCTTGTTGGTCTCTAATTCTATCTTCTTTTTTTCCTAAACTGTAATGTTCAATTATTTCACAACTATAATATCCTCTTTCATGCAGCATATCATCTAGTATTCTTTTTAATGACGTATCAATATTGTTTTCTAATACAAGTCGTATAACTTTATGTTGAATTATTTTTGCAACTATATCTTCGTATAAATCACTCATAGCTTTTTTTTCAAACAACACATCTACTAGAGGATATAATTCTCCCATTCTACAATGTATTGGCATAGACACATAGTTTTTCCCTTTACGAGCAGGGTCTAACGAAGCTAATGTGTAATCATATCTTCCTTCTTCACGTGGGTTGCCCATTCTAGGTACTACGTCATATGTGTTTAACGCTTCATAAGCGAAATCTAATCCTTCTGGTGGGATAGGGTTTTGTTGATAAACACTCTGAAAATAATATGGTGTATTTTTTCTTCTAATCTCATGCAATTCTTCTGTTGAGATTACCTTTGGGCAAGTACTTTCATCAGTTTCATAGTCAAGTGCCGGCACATTAATAATTACAGCGGTTCCATCTTTTGCTATTTCTGTATATTTAAATTTAGGGTCATCTTTAAAATCGTGTGTTTCTTTTAAATCTTGAGAAACACGGCATATAAGGTCATAAGGAGACCATTTTGTTCCAACTATAACATAGCCAATTTTCTTTCCTAATGTTCTACGCGATTGTATTACGTTTACCCATTTAATCCAAATATCTTTGTGTAAATCCATGTTTAAAGCTTCTTTGTCATCTTTCAACATGTCGTCTATATCGATAGATAAACTTGCACGTGTACCGTTTATTTGCCCGTCTCTAGAACGTGCCATGTAGCTTTGCAAAAGTTTTGCTGTCGAAAGACGCCACTCTTCGTCTGTTTCTTTTGTAAATAATTTTTTCTTGTTTTTTTTATAGTTTAAATGTGGGAATACAAAAGCATATTCTTCACTCTTGATAATGTCTATAACAGAACGAGAGAATCCTTTTGCTAACAAATCCGAATAAGATATTCTTAAAAAGCATCCTCCACTTTGAACACCAAGACGCCATGCCTCGTAATAACAAGTGCATCTAGATTTACCTGCTGAAGGCATATAGCTAGCCAATACATATTGTAAGTTTTCGTCAAAGGTCATTTTGTTTAAATAGTACACAAACGGCATTAGTATTTCATAACGGTTTTCCAAAAGTTTGTCTTTTTGTTCCCAATCCCATTCGTAGTAAAGGATAAAATGTTCCAAACTTCTTCTAGCGGCGAAACCATGAGAATTTTTGTACATCTCATAATATTTTTGAGAACGTTCCTCATTTGTTTCCACCATTAACACTTTTTGAAGAAATGGTATAAGAATATTTGTGAAATATCTACAAGCATCTGAAGTGTTTTCCTCCAGATATACAATTAATAAGTTATACAAATCTTTAACAGATTGAAATAATGTTTTTTTATCTAAAGATGTAGTTTTTAAAACTTTTATGATTTCATCAATCGTTTGTTTCGTTTCCGACTTCATAAGTATTTCCCTTCTTTATCTTGGCTAAATTCTGTACTCTTTCCTTTATTTCATTCATATTAACATTTTCTGCAAACACTACTGTTGTAGGTGTAGCTTGCTCTGTTTTTCTTTGCTCTACTTTTGCTCTGAACATAGCAGTAACGTTATCTATTTCTCTTCCTTCGCTAAGACGCATATTTGTATCAAATATCCAATCATCTATCATTTCTATTAAGTCTTGCATATTAACGTCAGAAGACGATTTGTAATTGTTGTAAGATGTAGAAGTTATCCCAAGAAACCCACAAAAATGAGATAATGTAGGATAAAAACGGCATACTTTTAAATTTATTTCGTTAATTAAATTTTTATATAAATCAAATGCAATAGATAATTTTTCCGGAGTATAAGCGGGTTGATTGAAAGTATATGGATTTAAACTTTTAAAGAAATAATTGCTCACGATTATATTTGCACTGCCTCTTATGTACTCTTCGTCAGATTGTTTTTTGAACTGTTCTATCTTATCGCATAATTCTTTTTTTCTTTGTTCAACTTCGTAAGACAAATCTTCCATTTTAGTAGTTACAAGTCTTTGTTCAAGTTCTTTCGTATAGCTTTTTTTTTCAATTTCTATTGCCTCGTTAGGATTAGGTTTTCTCTGCATATTATCACCTAGACAATTATAACATATTTCAAAAAAATAAACAAATTTCAAAAATATATATTGACATTTTAGACATATTAATATATAATGAATGCAGAGAGTGAGGGAAAGCATATGAAGAATGATATTTTATCACAAGATATGAAAGGATTGTTAGAACTTGAAAATAGTTTTATAAAATACATAGATGTTAAAGAACAAACTATGATTACATATAAAACTTCCTTAAAGTTTTTTAACAATTACATAACTGAAAACAATATTAAAAATCCAACTAGAGAAAATATAATAGCATATAGAGAAAATTTAAAAAAGAATTATTCAGTAAGTACCGTAAATACTTGTATGATTTCTTTAAGGCAATTTTTTAAATGGTTAGAATATGAAGGCATTTATAAAAATATAACAGAAAATGTAAAGGGTGTTGTAGTAAATAATCAACATAAAAAGAAACCTTTAAGCATGACACAATCTAGAGAGTTTATAAAACAAATAGATAACATACGAGATAAAGCTTTAATGGCTCTTTTAATAACAACAGGTTTGCGTACAATAGAAGTCAATAGAAGCAACATAGAAGATATTAAAATTATTGATGGTGAAGCTGTTTTATACATTCAGGGCAAAGGCAAAGATTCAAAAGATGATTTTGTAAAAATAGATAGTTATGTATTAGAACTTTTAATTAAAAGTTTTAAAGGAAGAACAAGTGGTGCTTTATTTATAAGTGAGAGTGCAAATGGGTATGGAAAATCATTATCTACACGTTCTATACGTGGAATATTTAAAAAGTGGGCTAGAAACATTGGATTAGATGAAAAAATGTATTCTTGTCACAGTACACGTCATACGTTTGTAAACACGGCATTGGAATTAGGAATGCCATTACAAGAAGTTAGCAAACAAGCTAGACACAAAAGTATATATACAACTATGATTTATGTAGATGAAATAAATAAGATGAAAAGTTCGATAGAGCATGACATCGCAAAAAACATTTTTGAATAGGAGGGGAACATGAGCAGAGCTTTAAGAGAACTAGCACATAAACAAAAAAAACAATCAGATTTTTATAAAAAACTTGCTATTTCTGAAACTAATTTTGAAAAAGGAAAAGCTTTTCGTGAGGAAAAAAATAAGGCTATGGAAAAGTTTTTATTTTTAAAAAATTTAAATAATGCAATAGAAAAAAACGATGTTTCACGTGAAACATAAGAACATTAAAAAAATGTTCTTTTTTTCTTGACTTTTACCCCATTAGTGGTTACAATGTTGTTAACGGTAGATAGGAGGGATAAAGAATGCCGAAAGAAATTTATATAAGAAGGGCGGATGCTACTAAAAACAAAATAGTTATTCCGAAAAAATTTGTAAAAAAACATGGTTATGTTTTTTCTGTAGAAGTCTATGATGACAAAATAATTATTAAACCAACGGAGGAAAAATAAAAATGGGAAAGAGAAGAATGTTTAGTTTAGATGTTATTGATACAGATTTATTTATAGAAATGCCTCAAAGCAGCAGGCTGTTATATTATGAATTATGTATGAGAGCTGATGATGACGGGTTTGTTTCCAGTCCAAAGAAAATTATGAAAATGGTTGGCTGTGGTGAAGATGATTTTAAAGTTCTCATAACCAAACAATTTATATTGCCTTTTGATACTGGAATTATTGTTATAAGGCATTGGAAAATACATAATTATATTCAAAAAGATAGATACAAAGAAACTCTTTACACTAAGCAAAAACAACAATTAATTCAAGAAAAAAATGGCGTTTATGAATTAAAATCTGAAAGTTTGGATACAGATTGTATACAAGATGGATACACAGGTAAGGTTAGTATAGGTAAGTATAGTATAGAAAAGAATAATACTTATGCGCAAAATTTTGAACTTTTTTGGAAAGCTTACCCTAAAAAAAGAGACAAAGGTAACGCAGAAAAATGGTTCAAAAAGAATAATCCAAGTACAGAGTTAGTTGAAACTATGGTTAAACAGATAGAACGTTTTAAAGATACTCAAGAATGGAAAAAGCAAGATGGACAGTTTATACCTTATCCTACAACTTGGCTTAATGCTAAAATGTGGGAAGATGAATTTGAAACTGATACTGAAAAAGAAAAAAGAATTGAAGAAGAAATAATTGGAGGAACTTATGGAGCTTAAAGACGTTAAAGTAATCTTAAAGAGAATTCAAGTTAACTATCCAAGTTTTGTAAATGATGGTTACGTACAAAGTGAATGGTATCGAGAATTAAAAGATTACGATATTGAAGATGTAATGAAAAAATTAGAAGAACATATGCGTAGTTCAGAATATGGTGGAACAATTCCAAAGCTTTATTTTTTGACTAAGTATTTAAAAACAACAAAAGAAAAGCAAAAAGTAGAACACCTTAAATTACAATGCAAATTTTGTGGAGAATTCATTTCGGAAGAAAAATTTGATGAACATTTTGAACGATGCTTAGATATTGATTTTATCGTTCGAAAAAGAAAAGCATTGTTTCAAAAAGAAACTAATGCAGAAGAAATCAAAAGATACAAAATACTTTCTAAAGACATTTTTGATTCTAAGTATTTAGAATTTTTAGATAAGATTTATAATCTTGTTTCAAAAGAAGAAAAAACCATAATTGAGAATATTATAAATCCACCTCATGTTGACAAAATAGAGGAACTTTAATGTTGACATTTTAGATATAAATGCTATAATAGTATTGGAAGGAGAAAAAAAGATGAGAACAGAAATAACACACTTAAAATTATCAAACTTTAGAAACATACCTGAACTGGATATAGATTTCCATAGCGGATATAACGAAATAGCTGGAGAAAATGGTGTTGGCAAAACAACAATACTTACAGCAATCACTTATGCGTTATTTGGTAAAGATATTTTTAACAAAAAGCAGTTTTCAATTCAACCTATAATCGATGGTGTTGAACAAAAAGATATGCTTAGTTCGGTAGAATTAACAATTGATAACAGTTTCGTTGTTAGTAGAACTTGGGATGGGAAAACCACAGAAGTTAAGACTGGATTTATCGAGGAATCTGGAAGAGTGAATTTAGTGAAATGTACGCAAATAGAATTCAAAAGATTTCTTGAAGAACATTTTGTAAATGAGGAAGAATTTAAATCTTTGTCAAACATAAATTATCTGCCTAGTTTAAACTGGAAGGACTTAAAGGAATTCATATTTAGACTAATCGGAGAAATAAAAGATGAGGATGTTCTGTTAAATGGAAGTTTCCCATTAATTGAAGAGTTCGTAAAAAAAATGGGAGTAGAAAGTTTATCTAAAAGTTTGGCAGAAACAAAAAAGATACTTAATGATGATTTAAGACGAAAAGAAACAGAAACAAACTATGCTGTTCAGATGAAACTTAAATACGTTAACGATGGTAAGCAAAATGAAGAAATGCTTAAACGCAAAGAAGAACTCGAAAATAAAATTGCTGAATGGCATAAATTAAAAGAAATAGAAAGCCAAAAGGCTCAAAATATTGCAGACATAAAATTGCATTTGAATAATTTGCTAAGTAAGAGAGAAGTTTGCGAAGCTAAAATAAATGGAAATAAGGGTTTGATTGCAAACAATCAAGCACTTTACAAAAATTGTGCATTCAATATAGAAGAAGCAAGAAGAAACGATATTGCACGATTAAAAGATGCTAGGTTTAAAGCTACTCTTTCTGCAAATGAATTAGAATCCTCAATAGAAAGTACTAGAAAAACATTGGATAAAATCATTAAAGAAGGTAACGAGGAAAAACAAAGAATTCCTAAAGTAGAAAAATCAAAATGTCCTACTTGTGGTCAAGAACTATCTGAAGAAAAACAACAAGAGGCTTTGGAACAAGCAAAAAAAGAACAATTAGAAAAGCTTACAAACCTTAAGTCAGAATTAGATAAAAAGAAAATTTATCTTGCCGAATTAGAAGAAAAACACAAAGAATATCTTGATGAAGTAAGCAAAATCGATAAAGAAATTGAAGAAGTGGAAAACAAAGAATACGAGGAAGTAGAAGAAACCGAAAAACAAAAAGAAATAAAACAACAAATTGAAAATCTTATAACAGAAAACGAAACGTTTGAAAAAGAAATAGCAAGTCTTGCAATAGAATTTGAGGAGACAAAAAGAAAGCTTGATGAAGCTCCAGTTCCTAAAGCATTAGAATCTATATATGTTTCTCAAGCGGAATTAAAAGAAATAAATGAAAAATTATCTACAACTGTTACTTTGCAAGCTTTGGAACAAGAGGTATCAGAAAAACAAGCTGAACTTGATAAGCTTAAAGAGCAAAAAGAATCTTTGTTTGAAAAAGAGCAAGAAGTTGTCAGATTTAACGATTTAAAAGCAGAACTTTTAAAGTCAAAAATAAGACAACATTTCCAATATGTTGAATTCATAACAAAAGAAGAAACCAAACAAGGTGATTTGGTTGAAACATTTGAACTTTCATACAAAGGAATAAAATATGCTGAATTAAATAGTGCAATGAAAATAATAGTTAGTGTAGATTTAATAAATGGAGTACAAAAATTAAAAGGTAAAAGAGTGCCAATCTTAATAGATAATTGTGAATCGGTTACCAGATTACCAGAGCTTGATACTCAAATAATAGCTGCAAGAGTATTAAAACAACCAATTGCAAAATTAATCGTGAAAGGAGAAAAAGAATAATGTTCGGAAGAAAGACAAAAATAAAAATAAAAATTAACGATAATTTAATGGAATCTAGTATATCGGGGGATATCAACAAAGCTTTAGCTGGTCTTATGGAAACGCTTGTCCAAGTAGCAATTGATGCTGATATGCCTTGCGAAGAAATAGTAGATGTATTTAAAAAATGTTACAAAAGAAAGGACGAAAAAAATGGCAGAAACACAAACAAAAGAAAATAAAAATGAATTAATAATTAAAAACATATCAGACCAAATATTTGAAGTTTTAAATAATTATCAATCTAATGGTCAACTTAGTTTCCCAAAAGATTACAGTGTTGAAAATGCTACTAAAAGTGCTTATTTATCATTACTTAACACTAAAGACAAAACAGGAGCAAATGCTCTTGACGTTTGTACACAAAGAAGTATAGTTAATTCTTTAACAGATATGGCTATTCAAGGATTATCTCCATCTAAAAATCAATGTTACTTCATTGTTAGAGGCAAAGAATTAACAATGATGAGAAGTTATTTTGGAAGTCAAACAGTTCTTAAAAGATTGCCAGGAATAAAAGATGTATATGCAATATGCATTTACAAAGGTGATGTGATTGAAACCGGAATTGAAGATGGAAAAGAAGTTGTAATAAATCACGAAACTAAGTTTGAAAATAGAGACAATGAAATAATTGGAGCTTATGCAATCATCGAGTTTGCTGATGGCAAAAAGAATTATACTATAATGACCAAAAAGGAAATAGACGAATGTTGGAAGAAATCTAGTTCTAGAGAACATACTGTACATAAAGAATTTCCACAAGAAATGGCTAAGAAAACAGTAATTAATCGTGCTTGTAAGAATTATATAAATTCAAGTAAAGATAGTGATATACTTATAGATGCATTTAATAGAACTACAAGTAACGAGTATGAAGAAAATACAGCAACTATCGAAAAAGAAAATAAAACTATAGATATTGTTGATGTAGAGGAAAAAACAGTCGATGACCCTCTTCCAGGTCAACAAAGTATAGACGATATTAATTTTGATGCTTAAAGAAAGAAGGTGGTTATATGCTTATGTTAAAGACTCTAAGTTCTTCATCTAGAGGTAATTGTCACATTTTGGAAGACGATGAATGTTCCATCATGTTGGATTGTGGGATTAAAGCTGCACAGATATTACCAAATATAGATGTTAAAAAACTTAAAGGAGTATTTGTTACACATAAGCATTCCCTCTGACCACGCAAAGGGGTGTAAAGAACTTAGCAAATACATAAATGCTAAATTCTATTGCAATGAGGAGACATATAAAGCTTTAGACCTTATAGCTCCTCAAAAATATAAATTATTTGAAGAAAAAGTATGCGATGTTGGAAATTTTTTAATATTACCTTTTAAGGTTTATCATGATGTAGAAAATTTTGGATTCTTAATTGTTCATAAGCCAACAAGAATGAGGATATTATACATAACAGATACATCTAATGTAGACAATTTACATTTTTCGGACATAGATATATTTATAATAGAAGCAAATTGGGATGAAGATTGGGAAATCAAAGAAGACGATTTTGTAAAGTTTAAACGAACTTCTAGTGAAGTTGGGCATATGTCTTTGCAAGATACTATTTCTTTTTTGAAAGAAACAGTCAATATAAACACAAAAAAAGTCTTTCTAACACACGTTTCATACGAATGTACTGATTATACTCTTTTTGAGAAAAAAGCTCGTGACGCGCTTAATTTTGCTGAAATACGAGCAATTAACCCAAAGATTATAGAACCGAGAGTATTCGTACTGCACGAAGACTTAGATTTTGACTTTAATTAGAGGTGACAAAATGTTAACAATAGATAGAGTTTACAAAATTAGACAAATAAATATTGTAACCAAACATGATGGTGGAAAACTAAGTATAATAAAAATTGCAGACCCTAATCTAGGTATGACAGCTTATTACGATTTACAAGTTGATGGTACAGTTTTAGCTAACAAAGGTGACCGAATCATAATAGGCAAAATAACAGGGGTAAATAGTAAAGCTTTTAACCCTAAAGAAAGAAGTCATATTTACTCTAATTGTCAAATCAAATGTGAAATATCTGGACAAAACGTTATCCCAAATTAGGAGGTGAATTATGGTAAGTGAATTAGATATCTTTAAATCAAACATTGAGAAAAAAAGAAAAAAGCTTGAGGAAGCTTTAAAAAACGAAAAGAGCGATTTCAAAAAGAAACAATTAGAAAATAAATTGCTTATGTTTGATAAGAAGTATTCTCCACGTAAGTTTTATGGTGGAGGCGGAACGTATATAAAACCTTAACGTTAATATCAGAGAAACATATCTTTAAGAATGGAGGAAAAAAATTGTATAATAAAGCTAAAAAAGTTGTAGAAACTTCCAATGTTCATTATAAAGATATTGCGAAATCAGTAGGGTGTTCATATGGTGGAATATATAGAACCTTAAATGGGAGCAGAAAATTAGATTATATAACTGCTGTTAAAATTGCTAAAAAGTTAGGTAAAAAGCCTGACGAATTGTTTTATAACGACGCTGTAAAGTACATAAAAGAAGTTGAAGGAGGGTTTAGAAAATGATATTCAATGTAGAAGTTGAAGGCTATTTAAATATAAATTACCAAAACAATGACCCAACATTACCTTTCTATGCTCTTAGAATCCCTCAATTTAATGGTTCAAGCACAAGAAATTACTATGTTAATGTATTCTTCAAAAAAAATGTTGGAGTACCCGAAAACGGTTTGAAAATCAGAATAAAAGGAATCGGAAAATTATTCAAAGATATGAAATCTAAAGTTACAAGATTTTGCATAACTGAAGCAACAATAGAAGAAGTTGCAGATGAAGATGGAGAATTTGAGGTTAAAAGTGAAGATGTGCCTTTAAAAACTATATCTTCTAGCACAGAATTATTTGATAATAAATCAAGCGATGAATTTGCTTGGTAAAGGAGGAAAATTATGAAAAAAATAATGATAAGTCAACCCATGAGAGGGAAAACAAATGAACAAATAAAAAAAGAAAGAGAGCAATTAGTAAAAAAAATAGTGAATAATGGAGATATAGTATTAGATACTGTACTCGATATAGAACCAAAAGATATTGTTGAACCAATTTATTGTTTATCAAAAAGTATTGAATATTTAGCTCAAGCAGATGCAGTCTTTTTTATGAAAGGTTGGGAAAAAGCAAGAGGATGCAAAATAGAACACGAAGTTGCTGTTGAATATGGCAAAGAAGTAATTTATGAAAATTAGGAGGAAAATTATGAAATTGTTTAAAAATTATAAAAAATTATACGAAACTACAAAGAAATCGTTGACACAAGCATTTGAAGCAATAGGAGAACTTGATGCTAAGCTTCATGAAGCATTAGATGAAAATCAAAAGCTTTTATTAGAAAAAAAGCTATTAGAAAATCAAGTCACTAATTTAAAATTTGAATGTGTTTCAAAAAAAACAGGTAAAAAAGAAACTAAAAAAGCTGAAAAAACAACTGTAAAAAAGGTTGGAAGACCTAAAAAAGGAACTAAATAATGTATATACCAAAATTTATAATTGGTTTTATTGCTGGGATAGTTTTCACTGTTGTAGCTTTGAGTATAATTAGTTCTAAGTTAAACAAAAAATAAAAGATACAATTTTTGTATCTTTTTTATTTTTATGTATTGACATTTCAGATATATTAATTATATAATATAATTGGGAGGGATATGATGAAAGAATTAGGATATGGTGAGGATTTTGTTGGTTGGTTAAGTTATGCTTTACACAAAAAAGATACAATGGAATACATACAACAATTAGAAGAGGAACTTAAACAACAAAAACAAAAAAGGGAGTCTTTGGAGATTAAAGTTAAAGAATTAAATAAAAAACTCAGAGTAAAAAGGAAAAATGAAAATGGAAAAAAGAGAACTAAGAAAAAGACTAATAAGATTAAAAGATAGTAAAGATAGTATGAAGCAATTTCAATCAAGAGCTTTTATGAATGATAAAGAAAAAGCAAACTATATGAAAAGCTACTATATACTTCAAGGCAGAATAAAAGAATTAGAGTTATTGATAAAAGAGGAGGAATTAGACGATGAAGATATTATCTATAGACCCTGGAAATGAGTTTTCAGGATACTGCATTATAGATTCAGAAACTTATAAACCTTTGGAGTTTGGGAAAATAGAAAATAACGAATTGTTAGAAATAATTAAAACAAGGCAATACGATAATTCAGCAATAGAAATGATTGCATCATATGGCATGAGTGTAGGTAAAAGCGTTTTTGATACATGCGTTTGGATTGGTCGTTTTATTCAGGTATTAAATGTTCCATATAAATATATATATCGTAGAGATGAAAAGATGGAAATTTGTGGCAGCATGCGAGCTAAAGACACAAATATAAGACATGCCTTAATAGATAGATTTGCAAAACATGATTTCAATAGTGGCAAAGGAACTAAAGCAAATCCAGACTGGTTTTATGGTTTTAAAGCCGATGTATGGAGTGCCTATGCTATTGCCGTAACATATATAGATAGAAAGAAAAGAGGTGAATAGTTTGGGAGGTTTGTTGAAATTAATAATATGGCTTTTATTATTCATATTTTGGACACCTGTTGCAATTTTAGCATTAATAGTGAAGTTAATAGTATATTTAATAGGTGAAAGTAGCAAAAAATAGGAAGGAGAGAATAATATGATAACAATTAAAAAAACAAAAAATGGAGAAATCGGAGTTAGAATAACAAAAAACACCGACATGAACGAATTATACGCTGGCACAGGCATACTTCTTAGCGTACTAATCTCTAGGAATGGGAAATCAGTCGATGAGACATTAGAATTGATTAAAAGCGTAATAACAGAGACTAAGGGGGGCAAATAATGAAAGAAAATCTACCAATTGCAATCTCCGAGGATAAAACATTAACTATAAATGTCGAATATGGTTATGAAAATACCAAATATAATGTGAAAACAAATACTTTAGAAATAAACGAAGGAGAATCTTTTCTAAAAGAACACATAACATCGAGTGTGACAGAATTTATATTCCGCGCAAACGGGATTAGTCCTGATAGCTTTTTTTCTGACAAATTTATTATATACAACATGGATGTAATTTATAGATTATCAAATAAAATATTTGATAATGTCAAAAATAAATATTTTATAATTGAAGAGGAGGATTAATGCAATGAGATATTTTAAAGAAAATTATCTAATTTCGGTGTTAGTTGCAGTTCTAGCAATCAGTATTTTGACGATAGGATTGTTAATAGTATCATCAAACAAATATGAAGATGATATATCTAATTTAAGGATTGAAAATAAAAAGTTACAACATCAATTACAAACATCATATAACACTATTTATGATTTAAGAAATGAAAATCAAGAATGTGAATACTACATAGTACCAACAGAAGACGGCTTTGTAATAGATGGTCAATTATATGAGAAAGTAGAAGGATACGAGGCATATGAATAAAAAAAGGACTCTATTGAGTCCTTTTTGAAATAAGAAAAGAGTCAACTACTGCCTAGTAGTCATCTTTATTATAACACAAAAAAAAAAGAAAGTAAATTCTTTCTTTTTTTTGGAGGTTAATCCAGAATGAATTGATTATTCAGCATCTTATAGATGCCTAGAAATAATAAGGAGGATATAACATGGGTCTTATTATTTCTAGCCACCTAAAAGGTAGCTTCCACTTGAGATTACACGGTGATGCCTACGAGTTAATAAGCATCTAAAAATCTAAATTGAATAATACAATACAAACTTTTAGATGCCTATCATTAGATAATAATAGTCTAATGATAGGTGTTTTTTCTAAAACTTAACTTACCATTTTTATTTTATCACAAAATGCCATTCCCGTCAATCCGTTTAACTTGTTCTTCAAACTCTTCAATTAATCTTGGGTCGCCCATTACTTTAGCCATAGTTAACAAATTATTCATTGCTACTTTGTACTTGTATTCTAGTATGTTATTTCTTTTAATTACACCACATAATTTTATAACTAATATGATGCTTAAACCTATAAAATAATATATCATTTATTCCATCCTGATTCTTCTATTTGTTTATTTATGGCTTGCAACTCTTTTGCTGTCATTATTTATCATCTCCTATTTTAAACTTAGCATATTTTATATTTTCTATGAACATTCTAAAATTCGCTGGTTCTCCATGAAAATATAATGTTCCTTTTTTCCAAATAAAACATTCAGGGCAATCACTTATATATATTCTTGCATTTTCTTTTAACTTTCCTCTTTTTATCATTTTAAGCAATTTAAAATGTGATATATTATATTTATTTCTTTTCATCCGAACCTCCTATTATACTTTTGTATCTTTGTAAAATTTCTTCAATAGTATCACAACTACCTTCTTCGTATATGTCTTTTTTATCAAATAAATTAATATAATTCTCTAGCCATTTTATAAACTCTTTTTGTTGTTTTATCATATTACATGTTTTTAATTGATTGAGTTGCATATTTTTAAATGCTCTTTGGTTTTGATTATCTAAATCTTCTATATCTTTTTTATATTCTTCAAGTTGTTTCTTTAATTCTTGATTTTCTTTTAATAAACCATCTAAATCAAGACATCTATAACCATTACAATAAATTTTCCCACAGTTGCACTCAACTACTCTATATGTCCTTTCAAATTCTTCTTCTGTTATTTTATCAATTTCACATCTTTGCTTTATAAATTCTTCTCTAGTCATTTACTCATCACTTCCTTGCTCCAATTCTTGCATAAGTTTATATATTGTATTGAAATAATATTGTTGACTACTTGCAGATTTACTATCTATAATTTGTTTTTCTAAATAATTCTTTAATTCGTTCCAGTTGTTTTGTAATTTCATAAGTTCTTGATGTTCTTTTTTTATTCTTTCTCTTCTTCTTATATTATGTAACTTATCAAGTTCTTTTTTTCTTTCTTTATGTTCTTCTGCCCATTTTCTTACTGCTTTTCTTTGTGCTTCACTTGTTTTATATTCTTTATTCATTACTATCACTTCCTTGCTCTAGTTCTATCATTTTATTTAAAAGGTCATCAATTTCAAACCATAACCCACCATTATAACATTTCTTTTTTATATCACTATGGTTTTTTGCTGCTTTTTTTAACTTATTCCAGTTGTCTTTTAGTTGTTTATTTTCTTGTTTTAATTGTTCAATTTCTTTTATTATTTCTTCAGTAACATTACATCTAGTTTCGTATTCATCTAAAGTTGAATATATTTGTGGTTTCAAAAATTCATTTTTATCAAACTTAATCATTCTTGCACCTCTTTTAATATATCTTCAATATCATTTACTATATCTACAAATTCTCTATAGTTCATTTGGTTATTTAAAATATGCTTAAGTTTATCAATAACTTCTTTTTGCTTTTTATTTTCTCTTAATAATTCGCCATAATCAGGTACTTTATCAAATCTATCTATTGCACTTTTTAAATCATCTACATCAATAGAACCATAAGCACTTATTGTTTTTCTATCTTTTGTATCTACTACCATAGTAGGTACTGATTTTAAGAAGTTATTAAACATTATATTGTCTATTTCCACTTTATCCATATTATTTCTCCTCTTTTAATATATCTAATAATTCATATTCAACACCATATTTATTTTCATTCCATTTAGGTTTCAATCTTCTAATATCAGCACATATATTATCATCTTCTAGTAATTGAATTGCTTTATCAATAACCTCTTTTTGCTTTCTACATTGCTGTTCTAAACATTCATAACTAGGTTTTTCGTCAGGTCTTACAATAAATGATACTGATTCTTCTAAGTCTGCATAAGAAACTCTACAACCTAGAATTGTTCTATAATTTGTAGGTTTATATCTTGCTTCTATTAAATTGTTATTTAATACAACTTCCAAGTTTTTTAATAAAGTTTCTTCTCTCATTTTAGCTATTGCTTCTTGTAGCGCCTCAGAAAAATGTGGGGCAAATTCAATATCATCAATATCAATATTAAACATTTTTAAATCACTTTTTAGTGATACTTCTCTATTCATAATTTAGTTCTCCTTTTTCTTATAACCACCTAAGCAACCAGTTTGATTATCTTCAATTTTCTTGGCATATAATATACATATTTTTGGTAGAGAATCAAAATTAGGTTTTAAACAGAAATAACATTCTTTACATTCAGTACAAGGTTCAAATCTTTTTTCTATTTCTTCTAAATTTTGTGATAGACACAACTCTTTATCTTTTTTCATAACATCAATATAATCATTCATTTTGACACCTCTTTACTCATCTAAACCTAACTCCTCTAGTGTGTATTTCTTATTTACTTCCATACCTTTATACATGGTATTTTTCTCAAAATTTGGAAGCTGAATTTGTGAATCGTTGGCTATTGTTATGCTTATAAATTCTTCAACTGAATACCTATTTTTACTTATATATTCAACTTTATCTCTAAATGGTTTTATTATATTTAATAAGTATTCTTTTTCTTCCTCATCTAGTATTTCCTTTTCTACTATATAACCATTTTCAATTTCTAGTGTTCCTGTATAATCATTTGGCAATTTCTTAAAGAATGTTTTCTTTGTTACTAGTATAAAATCATTTGAATTATATGCGCAATGTGGTAATTCTTTAAACATAACATCACCATTTTCTCTATAACCATTCACAGTATATACAGAACCAATCTTTGTAAGTTGATATCCTATTCTACGAATACATTTTACTTTATCTCCTACTTTAAATTTCATATTATTCCTCCTGTTCCCCTGCACATAACATGTCGGCTACGTATCTTATCGGTCTGACCTTTACTTTCTCTCCCATTTTATAATATCTCTTCATTTTGAAATCTTTCTCCATATCTTTTCTCTCCTCTCTTTTCTTGATTTCATATTTATCTTACTACAATATGTTTGTTTTGTCAATGTTTTGATTATTTTTTTAGAGTAGATTTTGGAGGTAACTCGATATATACTCCCACCTCAAAAAAGGGGAAGGGTGTACGTTTAACTTCCATAAATTAACAATAATGGAAGTGTAAAAATACTTGACAAATGATGTAAAGTTATAGTAAGATAATAGATTATATTTGTAAAAAAAAGATAAAAAATCGTTTGTAAGTCCTTAAAAAAACAAAAGTT
>ENA-ORNT01000420-ORNT01000420.1-human-gut-metagenome-genome-assembly--contig:-NODE-420-length-31717-cov-13.841198_pt1 | contig 31717 bp, 29 predicted proteins | sample MGYA00242120_ERZ509032 | MGnify/ENA primary metagenome ERZ509032 (study PRJEB26280, sample SAMEA2338729) | human gut metagenome | biome: human gut; feature: human-associated habitat; material: faeces...
TTCTCCCCATAGTCCAGACAGAATCTGTCCAGCGTCTGCTGCATCTGCTCCACCAGTTCACGACGGTGCGCTACAATCCACACCTCGCCCTTCTCGTAGTTATCAAGGAACCATTTCACCACCGATGCCATCACGTAGGTTTTTCCCGTACCCGTAGGCATCTGCACGATGACCGAGTTTCCTTCTTCATAACCCTTTTTCTTGCGGAAACGGGTTATCTCCTTCGTGGTCAGCACGTGGATGATGTCCTCCAGCACCCTCTGCTGGTAGTCATAAAGTTTGATTTTCTTCATTATTTAAGAGTTGACTTTACAACAGTCTTTATTCATCAGCTTCTAAACGTCTTTCTGGCAATTCAACCCATCCACCCAACCTCTTGCAACTTCATAAGGTAATATTTTCAAAAACGGGCTACTAGGCTCCATCACCCAAAAGTAGCTTAAATAAAAAGGAGAGAGGGATCCGTTCGCCCGTATATCTTTTATTTCTTGTTCTTCAACCTCCAGAAGAAATGCCAAGTTCTGAAGATTGGCTCACTCAGTGCCTCGGCAGGATAATATCGCACGAAATGCATATTCCTCCATATCTTCAGGAAGTACTTCTTCCCCATGCTCTGATGCGTAAACCCACCATACTTGGTGAAGTGCTTTCCGAAGTTGCCACCATTCAGTATCTCTACTAACAACAACTTTCCTCGCTTTTCATCCATCGGAGCTATCATCTTCTCCTCAGGTAATCCCAATGCCTCATGCAGCACATACATCACCGCCCCTGCGAACTTCCACAATCCCAAATGCTTCAAATCCTTCGGCAACCAAGTTAACATTTCACAATTAACATTTAACATTGATACAACATAGTAGTAATCAATGATTTGCCTCATTCCAATCCCTTCATCAAAGAAATGGTGATATAGATGCGTCAGCTGATAAACCACATTAAATGCTGTCGTTGGTATAGCAATATCCCCTGCCCCATCGGGCAGCCCCACAATATGCGAGCATTGCAGATCCGCATTCCTTCGAAACCACTTCTGCAATCTAGCATGATAGATAGGATTATTCATGGAGCAAGGAAAGAAATGCAACTCTACAGGCACACCATCCAAGGAAGTCTCCAGATGCTGCAGTCTGATATTATCCCCCAGTTCAAACTTCTTTTGAGCATACTCCATAATCCTCTCCCTACTAGCATCAATCCAAACATCAATATCCCCAGGAGTACGAGAATATGGATTCGGATACATCAAGGCATTGCCTTGTCCTTTCAGGATGCAGCATCGCAATCCATCTTCTCTAAACTTTGAATAGAGTTTAGCAGCAACTCCATTCACCTTTACGTTCTGCCTGCGAATCTGTTGCGCCTTACCCATCCAAGTCATCAGTAGTTCCCTTCCAATTGGATTCAGCTTCAACTCCTCAGGATACTCCTTCCCCAGTCTCTCAATACCATCAAAACAAAGTCCCAGCAGGGCCTGCTTGAACGCAAAGGAATACAGCATCTGCCAGTCTATGCCAGCAATCACTTTATTCACATCACTTTTTGCCCCTAGGCAATACTTCAGAAAATCAAAAAGCTCACTCATAATAGCTAAAACCTACTTTCCTTCAGTAAGTTCCTCAAACATTTCAATATGTTGATCAACAACTCTTGAAATATCATAATTCTCTATCACTTTCTTCAAAGCCTTGGATTTCATTTCTGCAGCTTCCTTTGGATGACGATATAACCAGAGTACCTTATCTGCGGCATCTTGCGGATTATCCATTTCCACCAACAAACCATCAACACCATCATCTACCAATGTAGGGATGGCATCAATCTTTGTGGCAACCACATTCTTCTCAGCTGCCATATACTCAACAACAGCCAATCCGAATCCTTCCCATCTTGATAAGAGCATCGCCACATCAAAAACCTTCAGATAACTATATGGCTCATCTGTCCAACCAGTAACAATAAGATTCAAACCATTCTCCTTGGCAAAGGCCTTGACTTCTTCCTCTTCCTCACCACTTCCTACTATGATGAAAGCTGAGTTAGGAATTTCATCATGTATCAACTTGGCTGCACGGATAAACACATCAGGCGCCTTCTGTGGAGAAAGTCTTCCAATCATACCTACCACAAAAGCATCTTCCGCAATGCCAAGTTCACTTCTAGACTTAGCAACAGCATTCTTTACAGCACTCACATCAATACCATTCGGAATCAAAGCAAGCTTATCATCCTTAGCAATGTGTTCACGCTCTGCCGAAGCCTTTTCAGCCTTAGAGATACAAACTATCTTATCCGTGCAAGGAGATAATATTTTCTCCAAGCACAGATATATTATACTTTTCAGTTTCATCTGATTAAAATTTACTTGATGTTAAAAGCCCAACCATGCGGATTGTAAACAACCTTACAATGTAAACCTATGGCAGCCATACGCCCTAAACCTCCAGCAAAACTGCTATGGCAATACAGAATATCAGGATTGACTTTTTTGATTTCCTGGCGAATAGCTCTAACTTTAGCAATCACTTTCAAAGGTGAGAATGATTGCATAAGATCCATTTGCTTAACACCATCCACCATCTTGCTATATGTACTTTCATCATAATTGAGAGAACAGATGAAATACTGCTTTATTCCCTTTTTCTCCAATCGTGGCAGGAGCATCTGGAGATAACGCTCTACACCCCCTGCACATTCTGCTATATGTAATATCCTCATTATTTTGTTTGAATATAATTATTGATAGTCTTCTGGGAAACAAAAAGGACGTCCTTCAAAAGTTTCCATAAATATATTAAGAGCATGCAGCGAATTATCCCAGTTACGACAACATTCAGGACTAAGAGCAATTGTCAAGACTTGTATTTTGTCTCGAATATTTTTCAATTTATAAGCTAACATACTTATGTATTCATCAGAAAGAAGCTGAAAGAAACCATCGTCATTAGATTCATAAAAATAATCCAAATCTAAATTTATGATCCATTTTTCCGATTTCTTTCCTATCATTTCATTAAGTTTTTTAATATCTTCTTCGCCATAAATATTATTATCAATGTAATTTAGTAGCTCAGTAGCAGAAAGACCATGAATCTCTGCACCAAGTAATTTTTCTCGCTCACTTCTGCCTAAAGATGTACGAGTTGAATACACAACAACCCAAAACCATTGAGGAAATAAGTACATGCATTGAGTAATATAATTATCCCAGCGAAATGCCTTCAGCGTAATACCATTACCTTCATTTGTCCAAGATAAATTTGTGTATTCATCTATAGACAGATGTTGATTATCCTTGATATGCCTATATATATCAAATGGTGTATTTGTGCCAAGATCATTATGCCTGTCAATATGCATAAAGTTATACCTTGTATCTGCTTCACACTCTTGCATCCAACACCAAGCGGCAGCAAGATGATTATCCATAACATAAACATTATTAGTTTTCCACAAGAAAACTAAATTATCAAAATCAGATTGCTGCTTATAATAATCAGCAGGAAGATGTCTTATCCACATAATATTGTTGTTTTAAAGTAATTTTACCTCCTTAGCAAACATCAAATTATTGTTCTATGAAGAACATAAAATCAAGCATCAGATAATTCTTTTAAATAATATTTCCTATAAGGGGTTCCTTTAGTCTCCTCTACTTTAGTAACCATAAAAGAAGTATCTCGTAAGAAGTCTACTTGTTTTTCATCCCCATGCTCATATATCTCATACAGATTATGAGCTCTTGTCTTTCCATTTGGTAATGGAGTAATCACATAAACATTCTTGTATTTTGCTTGATTCCAATCAAAATTAGTACAAGTCAAGTTATATGGGAAATTTACCACATCACCAACTTTCATCCCTTTAGGGTCTTCATTCTGACAAAAGCGATATAGAATTTTATCTTTGTTTTGAGGAGCTTTGGAAACCACATTGTTGATTCCTATAAACATCTGCCTGACGACTTCAGGTATTTCCCCATGATAATAGTCGTCACGAAATTTGGCAGAATGTTCAGCATAGTACATACACAAGAAGGTCCTTTCAACTTCTGTTAAGCCATATTTCTCTTCATTTCCTATTATTTGGGAATGTTGTTTATAATATTCGCCTATCGGCATATTGACTAAAAAGCTTGCAGAATCCTCGTCACCGATTTCACGCATCCCATACTTCTCATCAAAGAAAAGCTCACCATAATCAGGATGTTCTTTACGAAACTTCTTTTCTGCCTCCAAGAAATATTGTATATCTTTAGTTTCAACCATAAAACATATATTTATTTTCATTATCCAAGCAACAAATTCCGAATATCATGATTCATCTTTTGCAGTTCTTTTCTTATTTCTGCCACATCTAGAGTTTTATCACTTTGCCAAGATAACACTCTACCCCTTCGCACAAGATTTTTTCCCTTAATATAGCAAAAATCATACATGTCATTTTCATACTCCATATAAAATTCATTTACACCTTTCAATGCATAATTGTATGGAGCATAAAGTTCTGCTAATTGTAAATCAGAGAAGCCATACAACATCATTTCCTGTATTGCATTTAATGACCTATCAGGAAACAAGAAACGGTAACATGCAAGTATTTTAGTCCATACAGTTTGTGTAGGAATGTCATATTCCCCCTTCATCCAAGAATTTCTTATCAAATTACAAACATCCATATCAAGAAACTCCTTACATCTTCTAACTGACATCTGCATAATTGCCGATGGGACAGAAAAACTATCTTCCTTGTTGCTAGATAACTGCTGAACTACTCCCAAAACCTCATCTGTTTTACATATATCCAAAAGTTTAGCTTCAACTTGCCTATGCGCCTCTTCTTTTATAGAATAGCGAAAAGGCAGTGTATTAAGAAACTTATTCATATACCCTTCATAGTTCGCCTCTTTACCATAGAAATGGTGGAAGAGATGACGTGCTATCTCGTAATCCATCACAAGGATTATCTTATCAAAACCGAACTTGTTACCATGAGGAACCTCCGAATAATAGGGATTATCTACCTGAGAGGACAAGACATTCATGATGCGGAAAAGATGAGCTGGATCTATTCTGTCCAAATCTTCAATAATCAAAACGGACTTTGCCATCATCTGCTCCAAAGACTTCTGGATAAGATAAGTAAAAGCATCACATTCACTGATACTACCCGTCTTTCCATAAAAACCATTGAGATAGTCATCTGCTACATGAAGAACATCTTGACTTTTATATTTCTCATGAATGGTAGAAGCAAAATCTTTCAAAGCCTCATACCCATCTTTCAATCCTTCTATGGGAATGATTGAAGCAACAAAGTTGCCTAACTTTAACAAAGACTCTTTGTTGCATACCGCATCAAATATCTTATCATACCCCTCTTTAAAGTCATAGATACGATTATCCTTTATGAGTTGAAACAGAATATCACGCTTGATATACTCAATGACATCCCGATTTTCCTCAACCACGTAGTTTACAGGATGGAGAGTGATGAAGTAATAATCATTAGCCTCTTTCTGATAGCTTTCCATAAACTTTTTCAGAAAGTAAGATTTACCATCTCCAAACCATGCAGAGAATATGATTCTACTCTCATTTTCAAACACCTGCTTGAAGTCTTGAATGTTTTGTGAAATATCAATTGTGTCCATCATGTCGATATAATTTATTTATTAGAAAGCCTAATATATTAAACCATAATTCTTAGGTAAACTATCCCTAACAAGGTTTAAGTAGTTAACAACATTATGCTCTTCTATCTATTAAGGCAAATAAAGCCTTAGTAACCTTAAATCCCAAAAAAGAACAAGCACAGGCTAAGCGATTCTTAATTCTTGTTTTACGATTAAATAAAACTTTCCATCTTACTTTACGTATGTAATTATAAAGAACTTCACCCTTCTGATAACCTTCCGGCATTTTCAATACTAAATGAAAACAGAAAGAGCATAATTTACTCTTAAGAGCAAGTTTCACGTCTCCATTAAAACTGCTTTCATAACTATTCATAATATTAAAAACATTAATTGCACTATTTAATTTATTCTCAGAGAACTTAGCTCCCTCAATAGAATCTGGACGGAACATATAATAGTAAACCATTTTGTTTGTATATGCAACACCTGTATCACACTTCAACATGGTTTTAAAAGTTGTCTGAAGATCCTCAAAGAGCATACCTTTTGGATATCTTACGCCTTCAAAAAGACTTTTGTGATAAAGTTTGATGCAAGCAGACACATCGAAAAGTCTCTGATTAAACATTTCTATCAAAGCCTCATCACTACTAAAGAAATGTTCTTCTATCTTTTGCTTTGGAATGACAGGATTTGTTCCTATTGGGAAAATAAACCAATCAGCAATCGACAACTTGCAATTATATTTTTCACACAAGCCATACAAAGTAGCCACATAATCTGGAGTAATAAAATCATCACTATCTACGCAAGTAACCCACTCGCCTTGCATTACATCCAATGCAGCATTACGAGCATCACTCAATCCTCCATTTGGCTTATGGATAACCTTGATACGACTATCCTTCTTGGCATATTCATCACATATCTCCCCACATCTGTCTGGAGAGCCGTCATCCACAAGAAGAATTTCTAAGTTCCTATATGTTTGAGCCAATATGCTTTCGATGCATTTTGGCAGATATTGCTCCACTTTATAGCATGGAACAATAATGCTAATTAAAGGTTGATTATTCATATAAAACTTTATCTATCACTTAATCGTTTAATATATTTTGAACTAATCTTTTCAGAGCAAAAAGAGGAAATGCACATTGGGAAGCATTTGTATATTGAGGCACCTGACCATAAGCATCCATTTGTGTTCTTACAAAACCTTCCAAGTCACGAAAAGTTGCTCTATATTCACCTAAATGGGTCATTAAAGCCAAACTATTCCATAAAGGTAAGTTATACTTTATTATACCTAATAATGCATCCATGAAAGCTGTACCTGTTTGCGTGCCATGTGCATACTGCCCATATTGCGTAGATTGAATCAACTCCACATGAGGCTCGCATTCTGCTATCAAATGGTTATAATAATCTCTGCACCATGTACCCTGAAATTGTCCATCTCCTGCAAACGCACGTTGTTCAAGCATTTTTTCAGGTATAGCAACATAGGAACGGCAAGCATCAATGATTACCATTCGTTTAGTTATCGGGGACACTGGCGTAATCAGAGTACTTATTGGTATAATTCTTCCATCCTCCAATTGGATGCTGTCATTGCCATTTACAGCACCACCATGACCAATGAATACAATCAAAGAATACTCAACGTCCACATTGCCAACAGCCTCCATTTTGTTACAAAAATCCTCCTCTAGATTTTCGTAATCAGCAACACGGGCTAACTCCAAGATTTCTTCATCATGCCAATATCCTCCCACAGGACTTTTTAAATAGCTTTTCACCCTATTGTAAGCATTTTCCACAGTAGGAACATAATTTCTGTCTCCTAGAAGTCCTGGATTAATTATTAGAAATGCTTTTCTGCTCATAACTTTTAAAATAATTTTACATTCTATCTTTTAAAGCCTTTTCCAATTGTTTAGAACATGCTTCTGCGGAGAAATTATTCTTCATATAATCCAACAATGCTGGCTGATAAACATTACGTTCCATTAATTTCATAACAGCTCGTCCGATATCATCAACAGAGTAAGGATTGATTATCTCTGCATGATCTTTCAGATAATATTTTGGACCGCCATCATTCGTCAATACAATTTCTGCACCATTAGCAGCTGCTTCCAATGCAACCATACCTACACCTTCAGTAATACTTGGCAAAGCAAATACCTTGCATTTTCTGTAATAGCTTACCAGTTCTTCGTCTGTTAATTGACCTACATATTTAATATTATCATGACCGTCAATCATATTATGAAGCCATTGCTTTTCTTCCTCAGAAGCTAACAAACCCGCCAGAACCAAGTTGAAACCATATTTCTTGGCAGCCTCCACAAGTCGAGGTACGTTTTTATTGGAAGCAGCCAATCTACTAGCATGGAAACAGAAGTTTTCCTTTAGGGGCATTGTGTCACAAGACGGAACCCTATACTGTAAAGGTACCAAATCTATCAAAGATTCATCTATATCCAAGCATTTGGTGACATAAGACTTTTCAAAATCCGAACGAACTAGCCACAGTTTATAAAAATCTTTATTTAAATATAAATCATGAAATCTTGAAGACAAGCCTAAATGTTTCTGATTTCCCCAATATTTCGTATAAAACTTATATTTAGTATATCCACAATCAGGATCTATAATCGGTGCAATAGCTAACCTTTTAACTAACTTGCTAAATGCTCTTGATGAATCTCTGAAGTTTCCTCCATATCCCATCATAATTAACCAATCATAGGAATCCCAATCATAATCATCCCAAATATTCACTAAATCAACTTGATGTCCCAAGGCAACAAGACCATCATGCCACATCTTGCCTTGAACCTTCACACCACAAACTGGTGAAACAGAAACTGTTGGTTTATAAATAGCTATTTTCATAAAACTCTATTTTTATTGTTAAATATTTTCATAATATTATCCAACTATTTTACTGTTACGCTCTTCCTCCCGTCAGAATTTTCAACAGCAAATTCGCTTTTAATCTTTTTAATAAAAAGTAGGAGCCTAAACCAATGATGACACAGAGAGTAGAATTGAGCAAATAGTAAATACACATATCCATATCACTATCTATTACTAATAACTTAGCCAAACTATGTCGTGATACATTAAGTATAAATATGTGAGTAAGATACAAAAAAGTACTTGATGCAGAAATAGATAGTAAAACTTTACTATTCCATGCCAATAAAGATATCTTAAAAATGAGTACAAATGATACTATTGCCAATGCTGTATATACAGCTCTATCATGAAATATAAAAAAATATATATAATTCACTATACTAAATGCAATTATACTCTCAATCCAAGATATTTTATTACATATCTGTTCAAAAGTAATCCCTTTGTATGCAATAAATCCACCAATATATATCCAGGTGTTCATCCCTGGTATATGCCACCCTTTAACAGACTCACAAATAATTAAAACAACTAAAAGTAGAAAGCATAATCTTCTATTTTTATAGCAATAATTATAAATAGGAGACAGCAGGGAAAAAATAAACAAATCTCTCAAATACCAGGTATATCCGGCTATCGGGAAATCTGGATAAACACCAAAACCACGCTGCCAAAAACAAGCAAAGAAATCACTTATTTTTGTTATCTCCAAGAGCTCAGAGTCTGCGGAACCTTGTAATTTGTATGTTTTAAACAGATTATATACAAGCCAAAAAAAAATCCAAAACAAATAAGGCACACAAATACTCAACAACCTACCATTTATCTTCTTAAAATACAACTCCTCAGAATACCCCCCCCCGAATATTTTTAAAGAACAAATACCCTGACAACAGAAAGAGACCAGATAGGCATGTTTCGCTTAAAAAGAAACGTGAAGATAGCAAATTATAAATCGGTGTATCATTTACTGTCATATTGATGCCATCTGCTGCAACATAACTAATTGGAAAATGAATGAAAAGCACTCCCACTACAAATATAAAACGGGCAATATTAATTGCCTTAGATTCTTGTTGTGTCATATTATTAACTTTTTTATTGTGATACTAGTCTTTTAAACTCTAATATTGATGACGGCTCTATTTGCTTATCCCATACATAAAGCATCAATTCATCATATTGCATTGGTTCACACATATATACAAATTTTCTTATTACATAAAAGATACAGATAATCATTAGTAATTTTAAAAACACCGTTCGGGAGTTTTTTCTCAAATATCCAATAGACAAGATACAACTTAGACAGATAAATATATCAAAGAAATAATAAACACGACTAAACAACTCCAAACCTGACGATATAATTTTGAGCATAGATGCTACAACAACCATATTATAATAAGCAACCTGAAGAGCACCTTTTTGCATTAGATGATAGCCACTAATAATAAAAGCGAAATATGGCATAAAAGTAACAAAAGACATCAATACAGATTTGGTTCCGCTATAGCCTTCATCCGCTCCAATAATCCAAGAGTAACCGTTATCAAGATAGCCTGAAAAACGATTAAACATACCTAAATAGTCGTAAATAAAACCGAATTTAGCAAGCATGGACCTATCAAAAAGGAGCAACAATAATACGCACACAAGACATGCCCAAACAGGACGCATAATTATTTTTTTATAATAAAATAGGCATACCAAAAATAGGACTATAACTATAGAAAAGAAATGTGTAGATATTGCCGCCACAAAACACAAGATAGCCATCCGAAATTTTCTTTCCGAGAAAAGTTGACACCCTATCAACATAAATGAGATTGCCATATACCAACGTATCAAGTTGGATGATGTTATGATATGGCAAGCTACACATAACGGAATAATATACGTAAACTCTTTTCTGCTTGCATATGGTTTAAAGAAAAAGAACAACGCAAAAATAAAGAACAGAGAGCAAGCTATAATAACACATGGATAAGGCAATCCAAATGAAGCAAACGAACGCCATAATAATTGGAAAAGCCATTCATGATTAGAACTAATACCATGAAGATAGTCTTCATAAACATAATAGTACAAGTTCCAATCCGTTTCACGCCCCCATCTAAGACCTTCCTCTAGTCCATAAAAAGAAATAGGGAATATGGCATATCTCCAATAACACTTTCTATGCGTAACTATCTTCCTGCAGGATAGTAACAAGATTATCAATAGAGAAACATGTAATGCTACATATATAAAAGTTATCATCTTCTTTTCGGTTTTACATTAAACAAATGCAACAATAACACATACTTAATCTTTATAACGACTATTGAAAAATAATTCAGAACATAGTTAATTCTATTATCAATTAAATGTAAAAGATCCTCAAGCACTAGAGACTTATGCTTATTATAATTAAGAATTATTTTTTTTATTCTAAATATTTTCATCCAATTTCGTAATGTTTCCTTTTCGGACACATAACCTTCAACCCAATCCAGCGAATTAGGTTTATGTTTTAGAAGAAGTTCAATTAAAGAATAATTACTCGTAGGTTGATTAATTTTTCTCACTCTATCTACATCCTTATCCCACAAATTGCCTATAAAACAAGCATCTTCCTTAATTGGCGATAAGAACAAATTAATTATCGCAGACACGCTACTTTCACTAATATCTACATTTAACAAATCTTTAGCCTGCTTTGCAAATTTTACAGACGCTAACTGAACTTTTTCTATAATAGGGAAATCATTCTTTTCTGAACCTGACTCATCGCAGATAACTTGAACACCTCCATCTTCCATGGTAAAACGAATAGCAGTACCATTAGGCTCAAACAGCAAATGTTCTATCAGCAAGCAAAAGTTACAAAAGATATAATTATATATGGAATAATACTTTACATCATCAAAAAATGCAAAAAATCTATCGCCCAATCTGTTCTTACAGACTTTAGTCGAAGCAAACTGCAGACCAACAATATCTATATCAAATTTATTTGCTAAGCATATATTTTCTAGTAAATACTGCCCACTTCCTTGCATGCTATTATTTACTAAGCCTACCTTTTTCCCAATTGCCTCCATTGATGCTAAATAATCAAATAAGCACTTCTTCTGCTCGACAATATAAGTTTTTTGATATTCAACCATTGCTGCAATAAGCTCATATTTATCCCCATGTAAATCTTCGCATTTTATCGATAATCCATTATCAACTTCAAAGCCATTATTTTTTAAGAAGGTAATAATGCCATCTTTATTTTCGACACCCAACGTAGTACAAAGATCATCTAGTTTATAAGACTTACGTGGCGGTAAACTTAAAATATAGTTTTCTACAACATCACCATTATCTAAAGAAGGTAGTCTTAATAAATTCTTATTTAATCTAACATATTTAGTTTTATCTTTAGGATAAAGTATATCATATATTTTCTTTATCAAGAAACCTTCTCTTGCAACAAAAAACAATATATCTATCTTATTTTCTTCTTTTTTACTATGAATCCACTTACAAAAAGAGAACAGAAAAGGACCTATAACATTGTATCCGACTCTAAATTCAGGCGTAACTTCTCCTAAACCAAGAATTGCATTTCTATAAAGTTGAACTAATTGATCTGAAACTACGCTAGATTTAAGACAATATGACTCACATTTTATAGTTTCCTTTTGCAATCCAACCAAGGAATGAATATCATATTTCCGAGGCATCAATATATCACTATGTGTATTATCCCCTACATGAACAATTTGAGAACAATCTATATTCAGTTGATTTAATAAATATGGAAAAATCGTACCCTGCCATTTCGTTTTTCTTATCTCACCTGAAATAAATAAATAATCATATGCAATTCCTATTTTTAAAAAAATGTCCTTAAAGACATCTGAAGTAAGATACATATCAGAAGTAATAACAATTTTCTGACCTCGCTTCTTACATTCATTTAAAACAGAGATCATTGGAGGATTTGGAACACAGTTCTTTACTTCTATCGATTTTTCTATTTGCTTGAACCGATTTGTTACTTCATCATTAAATTCTAGGAATTCGTATATTTCATCAATACTCACTTCACGAGAATAATATTTTCTAGAAAGGTGTTCTGCATATTGACGCTTAATCTTGAAAGTTTCAATATAATCTCCATACTTATCTTGATATTCGAGAATCGCTAAATCAAATATTTTATCAGGAGAACTTACCGTTCTAAATATCAAAGTATCAAACACATCAAAAGAAACGTATTGATAGTCTTTTATAGATTCTATCATTTCTTTGATACTTAATTCTATATTCTTCATAAAAAAATTATTTTCTTATTCGATCTAATGGATTCATTAGTATGTACGCCAATAGGAATTTTGAACATAGATAAATAACAGATAGGATTAACAATGTCATTATCCAAACTGTTAACATATTTAATTCAACCCATTTACAATGATAAGCATAAACACAAATAAATCTCAAATATGCATGCCAAAAATAGTAAAATAAAGAGTTTTGTCCCATACTTGCTATTACTTTGGGCATTTTGACTTTAAGATATAAAACTAAAAATGCGAAACATAAACATGTAGCAAATATTAAGAATAAGGCTCTATCTACATACTGATATAAAAAGCCTGCCTCATACCCCCTATGATTAACGTCTCCAAACATGGGAAAGATATAGTAGACACCAAATACTATAATAAAAGGTACTATACCCAATAATACATTTTGCCCCCCATTTATCTATAAACCGAGCACTATCTCTACAAATATTACCAAGCACAAAAAATGGGAAAAAAGTAATTGTTATTGCAATACTTAACAATCCCAAATTTGGTAATCCTGCAATAGCTAATGACGCAACAAAGGAAAGGAACAAAATCATCTTCTTATCCATTTCTTTTGATATAATATAAATTACAGAACGCCACCAGATAAGAGCCATTATATACCATAAATGATATTGTGGAGTAAAAAACGACCTTAAAGTAAACTTCTCTCCACTACATATAAACCATAATATATTACCCCATATGATTATTCCCACTAAAGAGACAAAAGATTTTCTATAATTCTTATCGGAATTCGTAAAATAGCCAGATAAAAAGGCAAATAAAGGAACGTGTATCGTATATATTAATTTGTAAAATGCTAATGAATATTCATTATAATTTGACAAGTTAATTTGAAATACATGTCCAAAACATACTAGCAAGATTAGAATAAACTTCAAAGAATCCAATCTTTCATCACGCAAGCTTACATTTACATTTTGCATCACTTCTTTATAATTTTCTTAATAACAAACTTTACAACCGCAATAGTGAATTGACAACCCGACATTCGTCCTTCACTATATTTAGCAGCAATTGAATCATTTTCCTCCATATGCAATGTAGGATCACCAATAAATTCAAAATGTGTTTCATTATCAATCACCTGCTTTTTATGAATTTCAGGAATATTTCCAAAAGCTTTCAACACTTTAGGATTCTTAAAGCTATTACCACTTTCATCCCAACCCATATTACGAACCTTGCTTACAGCAGGTACTACAACACATTTATTGCTAAGAATTACATAGCAAGTCATGGCACAATCAATAATCCAAAAATATCTAGATTTGTCACGAAATACATAACTTAAATACTGGTATAATCTGTTGAGTCCATGACGTTTCACTTTCAAGACATTTCTCAATGAGAAATTATTCTCAAAATATCCATTTCTTATTTCGTCCATATCTTTTTGGATTTTGGAGCTCCAAAGACCATATCCCCAACAAGATAAATCGGTACGATGGAAAAAACAATTGCAACCATCTGTTTTAAATGGGTATGGTTGGGAATATCCACATACAGCGAATACCTTATCATCATCCTTGTATTTCTCCAAACAAACATTCATGTATTTCAAAAAATTTGGAGAGAAGACATTATCATCCTCTGAAATGATATAATACTCAAAATTCTTACGCATTTCTGCATGTAACAATGCAAAATTAGATGTTGGGCCACCAACTCCACAATTTTGGTTTCTTCTATAAACTATGAGCTTATGAAAATGATTGTTACTCTCTTTTTCTTTCAGATATGCATCTATTTTCTTCCATCCCTCCACATACTTCTCTGAAGGAGGAAAATCCAATGCGACATACACATCTGTCTCATCAGCCATAGTGCACTTTTCCAATGATTCTAAGCAATCATGGAAATGATCGTATCTGTTTAATGTTCCTATAATTACTGGTGCTGCTTTCATAATTTAAAATTTTACTCATTATCTGCCCACGCCTTTACTACTTCAAAATTATCCCCTAAATATGACTTTAGGTGAAATTCATCAACATAGTAGAAAAGCATTAATAAATATTTCGCTGTCTTGCGAATCTCCTCCTCGCTAAACAAACTGGCAAAACTCTCCAGACTATAAGATTTCTCTTCTGTATGACTTTCAGAATTCAAAACCAATCGACTCATAAAATTATGATAGAACCTGCGTTTTGATGATGGCACTTTTTGAAGGAAATCATCATCATGCAAAAGAGAAACAAAGCCACGATTACAAACAAATGTAGAATAAGCCTCCTCTATTCGGCGCATCTTATTTCCTATTCCAATAAAATCTAAAGATGAACCATTAGCTAAAGAAAAGACATCATCCATCAACTTTTTGTATTCACTCTTCAAATTATTAAACTCTTTGGGAGTACCTATAACTTTGTTTTTTAGCTCAAAAACAGAAGACTGAGATTTAGCATTTATATCTTGAAAAATCTTATGTATATCAAATACAGTCATCAAATCATGAGACATAATAAGAATCTTAGATGTATTGCATCCATTATAAATTTCATTCACTTGCCATCTTAGGAAAGTCATCATACCAACCTTGTTGTCCTTGTCAAAACTTGTAATGGGATCATCAAGTACGACGAGCATCTCATCTTTATAACGATTGTCCTTCTCATGACGCTCAAAGATTTTTGCAAAGAAATAGCATAGAGCTATAGCGTTGCGCTCTCCTGTTGAAACATCTCCAGGCTTCACATCCTTGCCATTTGATTTCAAACGATACTGTCCTGAGAAATTTTCCAAGACCAATCGCTTATTATTAAAGAAAATGTATGCAAGAGCCTCATTGATGAAATCAAGGGCTATAGACACTTGAGCTTTCTTTGTAAGAATCTCTATTATTTCGGAATCTAACTTCTGAAGTTTCTCTTCCGTATCTCGTAATGCACTCTCACAAAGATTTCTTTCGGCCAAATGCTGACGATACTGAGAGAACTGATCTTTTAAGCTACGAGCAGCAATAGCCTTATTTATATATATGAGATTATCTGTTAACTTCTTTTTCTGCTCAATATCAAGATTATAATGCTTTATGGCGGCATTTATCTTATCCAACATAACAGAATACTTTTCTTGAGCACTTATCAAATCGTACCAATACAAATAAGAAGTAGAAAATCCATAAACATTTTTCATTCTTTCCTCAAAAGCTGTCAATAACTTAGAGTACTCATTTTGAAGCTCTAATTCATATTTACGAAAGATTTTCCAAGTATCTTGTCCTACAAGTTCTCGTACAATATCTGCAAGTTCTACTTGATGCCACATTTGCAGTTTTTCAATAACATGTTGAAGTTCCAGTTTGTAATCCTCAACATTTTTATTAAAAAATTGTTGTATCTTGGAAAACAATTGTTCTTTATCATATTTATCCATCGGTCGTAAACACAATGGACAAACTTGCAGTCGAGAATTATCAAAAACAGGGTGAATCTGATTTAAATAATTTCCATATTCGGACCTAACAAGCTCTATGATTGCTTTATCTCGGCTATCCAAACGTGGCTCTTCCACTCGCTTGTCCAGTAAAGTCTTGACTTTTTCTATCTCAGAAAACAGAACATTTGAAGGAATTATATTTAACTTACTACCTCCTTTCTTTATATTTTGAAGAGTTTTAAACTTTTCTTCAAACTCCTTTAGCAAAACAGAATAATGAGCAGTTGCTCTTAACTCCATCAGCTCATTGACAAGAGTATCTGTTACTTGCGACTTTATTAAATTTCCCTTAATCAATTTATCTTGCTCTGCCCATCCGCCATCTTTACTCAAATCCTTTTTGATAAGAATCCAATAATAAGCAGGAGACTTAGAATTACGATTATCAGAGAATTCTTGCATTTTCTTATCAAGATCACTCTTTGTCTTCATAAGATTATCTTGCTCATCCTTCAATACTTGGAGTTGCTCATCAAGCCCAACTTGCTTACCAAGCATAACTATAGAAGAAAGACCTGTCTCATTCATTCTGAAATTTGTCGACACAAAATCTTCATCAAAGACAAATATATGTTGCGCTTGCTCTGCACTTAGAGAAGGATTTGTCTCCGCACTATATCCACTACCATCATCCTCTTTTCCTAATCTTCTGATACTTTTTGCTATGGTAGATTTTCCACTACCATTTCGACCATAAAGAAGATTCAAGCGTTGCGGAAACAAATCAAAAGATGTTTTCTCCGTAAATGGACCACCCTTAATTGATATATTTTTTATTTGTTCCAACATAAGCTAAATTGTTTAATGAATATTGTCATTATTTTTAAAGAAATTACTCCAAAGCCTCTTTAACAGCTGGATAATTTCATTCTACACTTCAGTTCCCCAATAATCTACTACCGTTCTCTTCATTGCGACATGACTACCAATACCTTGCAAACAAGAAGGGCATTTGTCTAAATGACGAACTGCCGAATTATACAACACTACTATTTTAAGTCTCCATTCTCACTAGCTGCCTTTGGGATGAGATGCTGTATTGTCACCGTGTCGTGGAAGCTATCCAAATAGTAGTTAACAGCCGTCTTAACAATGCTTGGGAATGCTTCTGACGATATCGTAGTCTCCTTGCTCAGCACAGGCTTGTGTTCTGACACGGAAGCCTTGGCTATGCTAGCATCAGCTTGATCTTGCGTTATCCTCCCAAACCTCACATGCTTTTTTAGCAAACCTTTCAGTTCGTACATATTACGTGCTGTTATACGCAACGTTACGGCATCCCCGTCTTTCTAAACGTAACATTTGGTTTACGTAGCTCATATTTGGCTCCTGCAGCATGCACGACGAACTCTTGTCCATTCTCATCCTTCATTACTTGCTTGTGAGGATTGCTGCGGTTCTTTTTTATCTCCAGCATGTCCGAGAAGAACGACAAGTCTTCTGCCAGTTTTGCATCAGCTTGTTCACCAAGTTTACTATTGCACTCCTTACAAAGCAGCGTATAAGAATGTAAATGTCCTCCTATGGCATTCAGTATAATATGCTCATCCGGCTTGTTTTCGTCCGTCAATTCCTTGCCACAGAGGTAACAATAATATTTTTCTTCTTCCATAAATTACCTATTTTATTAATAATAGCATTATGGTTAAAAGTGGACAGCGAGGGCTCGAACCTCTTTCTTTTAAGGGAGCTTATTTATCATGTTCACTTTTGCTTTGCTATTCTACAAGACTGTCTCAGCTCTTTGGAACTGTCCAAACTTACTCCCGTCCACCTTACCAAAAACTCTTTCATAGTCATATCTCCATTTATTTGATTTGTTAATAAAGATACATAATTGTATAAACTAACAGCGCCTAGTACAAACTGAAAGAAAGTTGTATTAGTACAACCAAACAAACTTGTAGATAACAAATCAATAGCTACTAATAATCAAGTGCTACATATAATAATCTTCTTTCTTGCCCCAAATCTTAGCCATAGGCTCTGTCTCCATATCATGCCTGAAGCACTTCATCATGGTCTCGAAATCATATTTTGGTTCATAGCCTAGCTCTCTTCGTGACTTCTCTATACTCAAAACGAACTGAGGAGAAGATGGTTTCTCTGGCTTATAGACAATGTCTGACTTCTTATCACCATTGAATATCTCGGCTATCTTCTTAATTTGATACTCTATTGATACAGGATGGCCACAACCCATGTTGTAGATTCCACCATCATGCTCTGCTTTGATGCAGCACTCCATCATGTTGACAAAGTCACCTATATATACCATTTCCTTGGTTGAACTAGGATTTCCCCAAACTTCCAAGGTATTGCCCTTGATGGCTTGGTCTATGATATAGCGATAACCTATCCATCTTTTCTCTCCATCTACATTATAGAATGGATTAGGCTGATATACATATATGGTAGGGAGACGCACAATAAATCGTTGGAATCCATACTGTGCATGATAATGCTCAATAAGATTGACTGCTGTATTCTTGCAGATGGAATATACGGAATGGTCTGTAGCCAATGGGAACTTGCGCTCCACATCATCATCTATTGGCTCTGTGGTACCAAACTTATAAAGAATATCTGCTATCGACTGGGCAAAAACTATCTTCTTGCATCCTATCTCTCGCATCCATTCCAATACATTGAGTGTACCTGTAATAATACTATCCACATATTCATAAGGATTGTAGCCTTTCATTCTTGCTGGCATTGCTCCTGCAAAATGAAGTACTACATCTACGTCTTTTGGTAGTTGCTCAAACGATGACTTGTCCTTCAAGTCTATGGAATAATAAGGAATTCCTTTCTCCTCAAAGAATCCATTATCACTTGGACGATGAGCTACTGCCACTACATCATATCCCTTTGCTTTCAAATCTACTGTAGTGTATGCACCGCAAGAACCAGTAGCACCTATAACTAAAAACTTCTTCATTACGCAACAAGTTTTTGAGGGTTAGACAACTCTAATTCAAAATAGCCTCCGATAGCTGTAATATTATTTTCTTGCTTCATTTTCGACTACGACAATATTGATGATTAAGACTCAACAATCACCTTGCACCAAGATTCGATATTGCTCATTGCATCCTCTAGTTCTTCCAAAGTATTGAAGCGAACAACCAAGGTACCAATGGCATGGTTCGCTCCGTCAAAACTTTCCACTTTATCACCTGGTGATACCCAGAGGTCTGTTTCAACGACACGCTCCTGCTTATCCTCTGCAATATCTATTTGCTTAAAGATGCCAGCCTTATCTGCATGAAGGATGACTTCTGCCAGATGACCATAGTAATGAGGGGCATTCAAGTCGTCAATCGTTTCTCCCATTGCTGCCTTCACTGCACACTCCACCAGTTTGGTTCGGGTTGAGTAATTGAGCATTTCAGCCAATCGATTGCCACCTCCACGTGGAGAAACTTCCATGATGTAAGGCTTTCCATTGGTGCAAAGTCTTGTCTCGACATTATAGATACCTGTTTTCATATCAAGCAATGTCATCAATCGCTGCAACTCTGATTGCAACTCATCCTGAGCCCAAGTAGGAATAGTGGAAGGCCAACTATAGGCTGAAGGAGTATATGGATTGGTAGCCTTCACATCGAAGCGCTGGTCTGAGAAAGAACAATACACCAATTTTCCATCTATTGTAAAACAATCGGTATCTGACGAATTACCCTCTTTCTCCAAGAAATCCTCAATGATAAAATGTCCATTATGAGCCTCGCTCAAAGCATATTCTACAGCCTTAGCTAAATTCTCTAGATTATCAACACGAGACACGCCCTTGCTACCAGCGGAATCTACTGGTTTAACTATCACAGGCCAATTAAAGAAATCAACATCCTTCAATGCATCTTCCAAGCATGTATATCCCTTGGCATTTGGCACGTTAAATCCATTCTCGGTCAAGAACTGGCGGAACTTGGACTTATCCTGCAAGATAGAAACAGACTGATAAGGACCTTGGAATGGCAAGTTCATTTTCTCTGCCACATAAGCAGCAGTTACCACACCTGGATCTACAGCAAATGACATGATGCCATCAATCTGCTTTTCCTGCGCCGCCTTCAACACAGCCTCCTTATCTATGATACTAACATTGACATATTCATCAGAATACTTATGGGCAATATTGTTAGGCAAATAATCGCAAGTAATGACATAATAACCCAACTTGTGGGCAGCCTTAATTACCGGAAGGAGATAACGGAGACCTCCAAGAAGCATTAACTTTTTTTGTTCCATAAAAATCAGTTTACTTAATGATACAATCCAAAGTTCTTTGAACATCCTCATCGCTCAATGCATGGTGCATAGGCAAGCAAATCACGCTATCCGCCATCTTATGAGCATTAGGAAGATTCTCTGGAGCGGCACTCTCCAAACCACGATAGGTAGAGAACTCACTAATCAATGGGTAGAAGTAGCGACGTCCTAATACATTTGCAGCCTTCATCTTGGCATAGAGTTCATCACGAGTCATACCATATTTCTCTGCATCTACAAAGATTGGGAAGTAGCTATAGTTATGTTTTACTCCAGGCATATCATCAAAGAAGGTAATACCCTCTACTGGGCGCAAAGCCTCACGATACTTGATTGCAACCTGATGACGAGCCTCAATAGCAGCATCCACCTGCTTCAAGTTCAACAATCCATACGCACTACGCATCTCATCCATCTTACTATTGATACCAGGACCAACAACCTCGGTTTCTCCTGCAAAGCCGAAGTTCTTCAAGTAATCAATACGTTTCTTAGTTTTCTCGTCATGCATCACCATAGCACCACCTTCGATGGTGTTATACACCTTAGTAGCATGGAAACTCAAAGTACTCATATCACCAGCATTCAAGATACTCTCACCATTTACTTCAACTCCAAAAGCATGAGCAGCATCATAAATAACCTTCAAGCCATACTTATCTGCAATATCCTGAATAGCCTTGGTATCACAAGGCTTTCCATATACATGCACAGGCATAATGGCGGTAGTCTTAGGAGTGATGGCAGCCTCAATCTTGTTTGGATCCAGATTACCTGTTGCAGGATCAATATCAACGAATACAGGCTTGCAACCATTCCACCAAATACTATGAGTAGTAGCTACGAAGCTATAAGGTGTAGTAATAACTTCGCCAGTAATACGAAGTGCCTGCAATGCAGTAAGCAATGGCAAAGTACCATTGGTAAAGAGACTCACGTATGGAACTTTGAGGTACTCGGCAAGAGCAGCCTCCAGTTTCTTATGATAATCACCATTATTTGTTATCCACTTGCTGTCCCAGATTTTCTGGAGTTCAGCATGAAAATCATCCAAACTTGGCAGTAACGGAGATGTTACTGTTATAAATTTCTTATCCATAATATATATGATTTTAAATTGTTTTATTTTTGTTTAAATCTATGAGGTATCATATCTATCGTATCATTCCATTCTGATTTCAATAGAAATTTAGCAGCAATGAGATAGAAAACGACACCAAAACAAATGCCAAATACCAATTGAATATAATAATTTGATGTCATGAGCAATGAAGCATGAATAATCAACCACATAACAAATGAGACACCAAATATAGGTAGTAAATCTCCCATTTGCTTGAGATAGCCTACATTAATCAACTTTCCTGTATAATAAGTATTTATAACCAATGAAAACATTGAACTGACAATACCACCACTAACCATCCAAATTATACCATGAGGTATTGTTACACACATAATACCTACACCAACTATCTTCTTAATTATTTCCAAACGAAAAAATAAATCCGAACGTCCTTTGACAGTTAAAAGATTTAAGTTGATGGCATGAATAGGATACCACATCATCTGAAAACAGATAATCTGTAACAAGATTATACATCCTTCCCATTTATCTGTTAAGAGGACTCTAATTAATGGATCAGCAACAGCAGATAACATCAACATCATTGGAAATATTAAGAATGCAGACATTTTAAGAATCTTACGATAATCTTTTGCCAATCGTTCATCTTCATTTTGGATGCTACTCAATACTGGGAATGTTACTCTCTGAAGGACTCCTGTCACATTATTAGAAGGGAGATTTGAAAATTGTTGCGCCCTAGTATAATTACCTAAATCATTAGCACTAAAAAATTTACCGATAACTATAGGATATATATTATTATATGTGGTATCAAGCAATGCCGAGCCCAACATTTTGCTACCGAATCCCCATAAATAACGAAATGATTCCCAAGACCATTTTCTTTTAGGTTTCCATCGTCCTAATATCCAAAGAAGTATCGTTCTGATTACATATCCACCGACTTGCTGAAATACCAATGACCAAATTCCATAACCACTATATGCCATCACTAGACCTACAGAACCACTAACTATTGCACCAGATAGCGATACTATTGCCTGTGTTTTAAAATCTATCTTTCTAGTAAGAATTGCTTGTTGAACAGCACATAATGGATTAAACAAAGTCGCTAATGCTGTAACTTTCAACAAATCTGATAATATAGGAGTATTATAGAAATCAGCAATTAATGGAGAAGTGAGAAACAGTGCAAAATAACATATTACACCAACGCCTATATTAAAATAGAAAGCTGTAGAAAGGTCTTCCTCCGTTAAATCCGGTTTTCTTATAAGAGCCGTAGAAAAGCCACTATCTATAAAACATTGAGCTATGGCCAAAAACACCAATGGCATCGCTATAGTTCCATAATCTTCTGGTGACAACAAGCGAGCCAAAATAATACCAAACAAGAATTGCACTCCTTGCGTTGCAAATCGCTCAACAAAACTCCAAACCAATCCTTTCTGTGTCTTGGATTTTAAATTCTCTGACATAAATTTTAAAAGAGGCAGGCTCCATACCAAGAGCCGAAAAGTAGCTTATAAAATAAGCCCCAGGCATTTCACCTGCCATAATTATTTTCTGCTTAAAATTCCAAATTCTTTTTTAATGTTTGATCTTTCTCATCAAGTATTGAAAGGAGATACTTGCCATAGTCATTCTTCAACATAGGTTGAGCATTCTCTCTCAACTGTTCTGCGTTAATCCAACCTTGACGATATGCGATACCTTCCAGGCAAGCCACCTTCAAGCCCTGGCGCTTCTCCAAGACTTCAATAAAGGTGGATGCCTCTGAAAGGGAATCATGGGTTCCGGTATCGAGCCAGGCAAATCCTCTAGCCATGGTCTGAACCTTCAGCTGCTTATCCTTCAGGAACTCCTGGTTGACTGTTGTGATTTCCAATTCACCACGAGCGGATGGCTTGATATGCTTAGCTACATCTACCACCTTGTTAGGATAGAAGTATAAACCAACCACAGCATAGTTGCTCTTAGGATCTTCAGGCTTCTCTTCAATGCTCAGGCAATTGCCTTGCTCATCAAACTCTGCCACGCCATATCGCTCAGGATCGCTTACTCGATAACCAAATACAGTAGCTTTGTTATTCTGCTCTGCATCTACTACTGCTTGATGCAGCATTTGGTTCAATCCTGCACCATAGAAAATGTTATCGCCTAATACGAGGCAAGCTGAGTCATTACCTATGAAATTCTCACCGATAATGAAGGCTTGGGCTAAGCCATCTGGTGATGGCTGTTCGGCATACTCAAACTTCACTCCTAACTGGCTTCCATCGCCTAAGAGGCGTTTGAAACCAGGCAAATCAAATGGTGTTGAAATAATGAGTATCTCACGTATACCTGCCAACATCAATACTGATATTGGGTAATATATCATCGGCTTATCAAAGATAGGAATCAGCTGCTTGCTGATACCCTTTGTGATAGGGTACAAGCGTGTACCGCTACCACCTGCTAATACTATTCCTTTCATAAATGTTATCTTCTCATTAACTTTGCTGCAAATTCAAAGAAATCTGCAACATCATCGTATTCTTTTCAGCTGAGGCTTAAAATCGTCTGGAACTTGGAAAGATCTTGTTCTTGGTGCTATATTACCATCCTCGTACCATTTTGCGTGTATTTTACCATCTGCACCTGGTGTAAATGGAATCTTATCCATATCGTTTCTTAATCCCCAAACTGGAGATTCTTTACCTTCCATAAAACAAAGGCCTGAGTCATACCCCATAGGGCTATCTACACATCCATACATGTAATTAAACAAGAGTAACTGACCTATTTGCTGTGTACCCAAATAAGGGCGTTCAATATTACCTAAAACAGATTTTCTTGCAACTATATTTTGATGTATGTCTATCCATTGCTTTTCTGTTAGTGACTTCTTGATAGAGTACCAAGGTAACTTTCTACGACTAGTAATGCTAAACCCTGAAAACTTCAATGTTTTAACCCTCTTATTGATACTTTTGGCACCTCCAAACATTCTGACGGCAAGACTGACAGCCTCGCTGGAAAACGTTTTGGTACTTGCTATTTCTTTGGCTGTATCAACAATATCATCCTTGCACCATAAAGCATCACCTTGGTGATAATGATTATAGATTGCTTCCGAATCTTCTTTTGTATAAGAGAACGAATATAGATAGCCCCTTAATATACCTTTCTTTCCTACATGACAGGCATATCCTTTTTGTTTGCCTGGACGTTGAAATGGCTGAAGACCTATCACGTTAATCTTGTTAGAAAACACACCAAAAGGATTCTTGGAATCATCGCTTGTCTCATTAGACAATATCGCATAGATGTATCCAACATATTCTTTGTCCTCAGTCTTGGGTTTGTATGTATCCGTACATTCATCGTAATCACACATGGCAAAAAACATAGAGATATCAATATCAGAAGTGACATCCAACACATCTGTTTTCAATCCATAATGCTGTGCCAATCCAACATAATCTACAACATAGCCACACTCTTTGAAATGCCGAGTTACATCAAACTGCTCCAAGAACAGACGGAATTCAGCAATACGAACATGTTCTACGAAAATTTCCTCCTCTGTAAGTTCTTGACGATAAAGCGAAGGCAGACATGTTCCATGATATTTTCCTTGACCGCGATACAGGACACCATAGTCTAATGATGTAGGAAGTAATATGAAGCCTTTCTTTCCTGCCAATTTGACTTGCTCGAATTGCCCTTTCTGAGGTATAAACTCAGGATGATGTTTATAAAAGTATGCACGTGACTTTTCATACCACACCAGATCATCCTTCAGTTCTTTGCACGAATCATAATGTCTTTCGGGTGGAACCACACAAATTGGATGAAATATAAAATCTTTCTCTTCCATAGCTTTCACTACGTTTACTAATGTATAATGTTGACTTTACGCATACTACAATGATTACTTCTTGTCATTGTTGTTTTCTTATTAATTCAAGTATTCTTCCACACGGTTTAGCGACAATATTGGTAAACCTTCATTTTCCAACGCATCAAGTAATTCATCTTTGCGTCCGCGAAGAATATCATGAAGCACATTCTTGTCCTCTGTCATCTGAGTAATATTGAATGTCAGTCTATCTATAGCGTGTAGAGCAGACCTATCAGACAAGCCTTTTTCCTGCATCATAATCTGCATTTTTGAGTTTAGCCCTTTCTCTACCAAATATGCCCATTTAGTTATAATATCAGTCTGTATGTTGAAATAGATACTTATGTAACGCAGAATGGATTTGGATGCCAACAAAAAATCACAACGTAACCACTCTATTTGTTCAACCACATCATCTATGGAGAGACTCATTTTATCGGCTATTTCTACATAGCGTAGACCTGCCATCCAATATGACAATAAAGCTTCAACTCTTATTTTGTCTTCTATTTGTACCAAAAGAGAAGTTAAAGATACGACCTTCTCTATCCAATCATAGGAACTTAAATCTTCGATAGTCAAAGTTGAAAGTCCACAATCATCCGTTATGGATGTTTGCAGAGCAGCTTGTAAAGAAGGTGATATTTGAGTATCTTTATATATTCGTATATTGTCATTGGACACCCCATGAAGATAGTTGTTTCGTACAGAAAAGATTCGGGCGATCTGCTTTCTATGCTTATCGTTCCCTAAATGATATGAAAGAGATACTTTTGAAACATCCTCTGGAACGTCATCTTTGGTTGTAAAATCATCGGCACTCAACATCAGCATTTTATCAATACTCTCCGTCAAGCCGTTCTCTGACAAGAGACTGTTAACTTCTTCATCTGTCAGTTGGCGGTGCGATTTTCTCTCTGCTTTTAATATCTCAAAGGCTATGTCATTGAGCATACCTTTGGCATCCTTTAGATTTTCACCAGAAGCAGCTTCCTTGACAAACCACCATTTATCTTCTGCACAAATTACAAAACCGTATGTCTCTCGTCCTGCCCGCCCAACACGTCCAATAACGTTCATCAGGACTTCACGCTCCATCAATCCCTTACCTAAAGGATGCCTTATGTCACCCAATACGAGTGTCTTAATTGGAAAATTGACACCTTCTGCCAAAGTACTATTACAGATAATCATCCGCAAAGCGCCACTCTCAAAGCCAGTTTCTACAATCTCTCGCATCTCTTGTGGTAAGGAAGCTGTATGTACTGCAAAGCCTTCTTTCAAGAAGTTGGTCTCATAGTAATCTGTTCCAAAGTTATACTCTGAAAATTCGTACAAAATATCCAGAAATCCATGTTGGCTAGCTTTGAGGAAACTTCGAGGTGAAGAAAGTTGTCCTTTTTGTATGATATTTGCTATACATTCTCCATATTTACGACAACTTGAATTGCCTTTTTTGAAGGTTGAATAGAGCATAACAGAACCTGCATTCAAGGCCTTCATAGCCATAAGACAGGCTCGGTTTCTTTGCGTGTCAAGCTTAAATCCTTTACATTCTCCTTCACTGACAAAGGAAGTGAAATCAAAAAGAACTTTCTTATTTATATTTTCATACACATGGAGGTTTATACATCCTTTATCGGTACTTGCCAGCCCAAAACGTATTGTACATGGACGGTAAGTACTTTCGCCAACCTCTTCTTCCGTTCCACCTAACCAAGTATTGATGTCGCCAATATTAGGAATAATAGCAGAAATAAACAGGAAGCGGATATGTTCTTGCTTACGAAGTCGTGAGAGCAGCATCTCATAATTCAAACCTCTTTCCACACTCTCTATGAGTTGTCCTTCATCACAAATTACCAAAGTAAACTGTCTGAGTATATCATCGACAGCTCCTTCCAGACTCATAAAAGTCTCAGGGGTTGTAATGAAAAGGTCTGCTTCTGCCAAAATAGCTTCCGTACCAGTCATACTACTTCCACCATAAAGGCTTCGATAAGTAAAGCCAAGTTGCCCTGATATTTCTCTGTATTTCTCTCTTAATTCATGCCCCAAAGAACGAAGAGGGGCAAGATACAGTATCTTGGCATTTGGAGTTTTTTGAAGTTCTTGGTAAACGAGTAGTTCTGTAATATATGACTTTCCTGCACTTGTTGGCATTCTCAAAGAGAATGATCTATTGAAACTAAGCAGCCCTTTCTGTAATGCTTCACGTTGAGACGGCAAGAAAGAAAAGATATGCTTACGGAAAGAATATTCCAAATAACAATTCCACGAAATGGAATTGTCTAATGTATATAAATCAGTTCTGATATTGTCTTTTTGGAATTTCTTTAATATATGAAGCAACAACTGAGAATCAAAGAAATCATCTGCACTATCAAAATTCATCAGTTTAGCACGTTTTTTCAGAAGAGCCTTAAACTTTGACAGTTCAGTATTGTCACCAGTGGTAAGCCATGCTTTTATACCATGTTCTACTATCTCGTTACCATTTATTCCTCCACCTGATATTATGTAGAATATTGTTCTGGCAGCATCTGTCCGCAAATCAGCCAAGCGACAATCATGAATGTACATGGCAGCAACAGCCTCATAATTACAGAGGTAATATATTGATGCAACATACAAGGCATTGTCATTTCTATTAACTCCTACAAACTCTGACTGTTTCCAACGTTCATTGAATATCTCCATTCCATGAGCTATATTCAACAGTTCTGCTTTTCGTACATCTACATCATATTCGTTAGAATATTCTCCATCTAAAATATTGAACATTCGAGTTAGCATATTGACATAGAAGTCGGCATAACGTTCCATAAAGTCATACACAAAAGGCAAAACCTGTGCTCGCCGATATGCTGAACGCATATCGGCTGCAACAGTATCTACTATCCATTTCTTTAATGTATGGTTCATAACTTTATGCCTTATGAATTAGGGATTTCTTGATAAAGACTCTCATATTTGGATTTCAAATTATCCATTGGAATGACAAATACAGCCATTGAACGATTGTATGCGGCATTATTTTTATTAAAGTCTTGGATCTGCTTGATTAAGGTTGGTTCGACTTTAGCTATATGGTAATTCTCCATATAAGAAGAATCAACAATAGCCATAGCATTGTGCTGAGTTTGGTAAGGATGGGCAACTGCATCTTCAAAACGTTTTACCTTTTTCACCATATCGAACTGCTTGTCTCGTTTATATCTTTGGAGTAGAAAAGATAGAGTCTTTCCCTCTCTTGATATGCTATCCTCCAATGCTCCGGTTATAGCTTTGTTAATGGTGCTTTCTTCTTTATTCGGTCGTGTTGCTCTTGATTTCACCTCTACAGTCATGACCTTATCTGTATCTTTAGGCTGCTGCTCGTCAGGGCAAGACAACAACATTATGTCTGCGAAGTGAACGGCACGATTCTTCTCTTCTTTCCATCTCCACCTGATAGGAGTGACATTATATTCTGGATGAAGAGCTTTAAAAAGCAGGAATGTCAATATCTCGGCAAACTCTCCAGACTGGATGATAGGTTCTGTAGGAAGAACCTCTTTGATTTCTTCATTTCTCGTTGTTCCCATTTCGGTCACAATCTCCTCCAAATCCTCATCTGAGATATACGCCCGACGATAAGAATCCAATGAGCCTTTTATAAACTCATCGGTTCTTGCCTCATCAAACACATACATCACAATACTCTTTGCTGCATATGACGTGGTGTCTTCGGTAAAGAAAGAGAGTATATCAAACATGATTACTTTTCCTTATTGAAATATAATTTGTAAAAATTTTGACCTCTGTCATCATCATAACCTCTTTCTATGAAAGTTCCTGTTTTCATCAAATATAGCTCTACTGTATCGTCTAGCTTTATCTTACGAATCTTTTTGCTAACATTTAATGCTTTTTTATCTATAGCAATTTTTTCTGTAAACTTGATACCTTCACGCTCCTCGTATATCTTTCGATATTCCTCAAACATATCCAAAATTTCTTGGCTCTGAAATACTTCAGATTCCAAATTCGTTATATTTACTGTATCTGATTTAGAAACGACATCTGCATACTTGTTTACAATTTCTATTTGTTCCGACTTTGAGACCTTCGAATTCTTGGTCAGTTTATCCTTTACAAATCCCTCCATTAAATTCATCAATGTCTTAGACTGACTATATGGAGTCGTTCTAGTTTCCATACCTAAGAAATCCTGTCGCCAAAATTTGGAGTCTTTGCTTTTGTCTATGATAAGTCCAATAGGCATATTGTCTGTAAACACAACCATGCAAGCTTTATCAATCTTTTGCGGGGTATAGCCAGTTTTTACAGATATATTGAGATTTCCTTGTGAGTCAATGTATGTTTCTATAAATTCTTTTTTAGTTTCTATCTTGAAAACACCAACGGCATCACAATATGTATCACCAACTATTATATCAGCAACTTTTATAATAAATATATCGCCATCTTTTATCGTTGGTGCAGTTGAAACACAGTCCAAATGTTTGAATAGCGATATTGAACTTTCAACAAAATCGACACCATGATAAATGTCAACAACGGTATTGTAAACTACATTGAACTTTAAATCTATAGTATGAACAAAAGTATACTCATTCTTCTCTTTGGAAAATGGTTTTATAAAGAAATCCTTCAGAGAATCTTGCTCTAATTTACTCATATTCATTTCTTGACGATTAACTACACAATTTTGTCTATCAAAACTAAAATGGTGACAAATCATTTTGTCTATATATGCTTCCTTGAAATCCATTTTTATATTTTTTTCTTTAAAATCAATACTTGTAGTAAACTTGTTATCATATATACTGTATAGAAAAACACATTTGCAATTAACAGTATAACTACTAGCCTATAAACAAAAAGCAATACGATATGTCCACCCAACAATAAAGACTCACAGTCTACATCTTTTATTTTGTGAACAAATCCATACTCAAAAATATCCAGAGAAAAGAAATCTTTCCAAAAGATATTCGGAATGAGCAATAGCAACGTTATCGTTGCAAAAAGAATATTAAATCCTATTGAATAAAAAAAGCGTATCACATAATTGTGTTCCTGCTTCAATCTTATAATATCTACTGAGGAAGGTCTTTTATTCACAGGCATTCTATTTTTAGCATCTTTTGTAGGGAGCTTCGTCAAATTTAACTTATCATAAATGAAAGTTAAAGCTGTAACAAAAAATCCTATAAAGATAGCAAATATATCCTTTATATAATCTATGAAGTTGTCACTTATTCCTTGAGGCAGACTTAATACTACCATTAGTGACAACGCTAAAAACAGCCAATAGAACCCCCAAATTGACCTCGTAGAAAATTTTTGGTTATTGACATCTCTTGTAATGACATGATGACCATTTTTTAGAAATATCATCATTGCTTTAAGCCATTCCTTCAACATACAAATCAGGCCTCAACTCTTTTATAATAACAGATTCAAACAAATCTTTGCAATAAGTATCTAAAGCTACAAGATTAACTGTACCATCTTCATTGATGGCAACTTTATCATTTAAATAAACGACAGGAGCCAGCTCGGAATCTCGTAAATTCCAATCAAAAGCTTTTGATGCTTTTGTCTGTTCATTTTTTGTATAGACAGTACATTTTTCAAAATCACTCAGTTGTTTTGTGTAATTTTGAGTTCCAAAAGCTCGGGGCAATAAATAGTCACGAATCATTTCCATCACATGCAGGCTTTTGTCTCCTGTACCTTTAGGAGTTATACTTATTTTGACATCATAATCGCCAAGTACTTCTTTGATAGGATTATCATCTTCGATTTGATTATCAACATATGTTGTTTGGAATGACATTGTCTTTACGACAGCGCCTTCTTTGTATTCATCTTGAAAACATTTAGGAGCAAATATTCTCATTGTAGGTTTTAGATAATCACCTATACTAAATAAGTTTGAAATATATTTTCGTGCAAAATCAGATATTGATTCATCTGAGCTATCAGCATGGATCATCATAAAACCTTCATTGTGATCAAGAGGAAGATACAAGAAAATCCTCAAATCCGCAACCTATAGGGTTTAGTGGGATTTTGCTTGCAAAGCGACA
>ENA-ORNT01000426-ORNT01000426.1-human-gut-metagenome-genome-assembly--contig:-NODE-426-length-31447-cov-9.885735_pt1 | contig 31447 bp, 19 predicted proteins | sample MGYA00242120_ERZ509032 | MGnify/ENA primary metagenome ERZ509032 (study PRJEB26280, sample SAMEA2338729) | human gut metagenome | biome: human gut; feature: human-associated habitat; material: faeces...
ATATTGATAACCAAACATAGTGCATCTCAATCCCAAGGTGGAATCTATGGTTTGAGCTAAAAGAGCATCAAATTGCTCCATAATCGAAAAAATTCCCCCAAAAGGAGTGAGTTTCTCTGATTTAATTTGTATCTTTGCCATGTCATATTAGAGTTTTGCTTGTCTTCTTTTCGCAACACTAAGGTAAGTGAAAATTCTGACATGGCAAAATCCTGGGCAACTTTTTGTTGCTCAGGCACTTATAAATAATGTTAAACTATAGTGTTGCGGAATTAAGGTTCTTCTATTGCCTGTGGAATTTTCAGGCGCTTGCGGAACAGGTTGCCCATAGAGATATGTCCGAGGACGATGCCGTTGTTGTGCTTGTGACGTTTGGCATAGTCCATTATGTCGTATTGGTATTTAATGGCTTCATTGTATTTACCATGATTGGTAAGATAAGTCATCTTGTATGATGCTGCGCTGTAGATGTGTTTGGTAAGGTTGTGTTTTTTTGCAAAGTCAATGATAGAGTTGACCGCTCGGTCTACTTTCTGGATATTGTTGTCTTTTTGGTATTCGTGTTTTAGTTTGATATACAAGCCGAGCAATACAGTCTCCGTGTCACCTTTCTTCTTTGCAGCCTTTATCAGACTGTCTGCCAATACAAGGCTTTTCTCATTGCCAATATTCTTGTTGGCAAGGATGTAGAGGCTTTTCAGTTTGCTGTCCTCATTATTGGCTGCAGTGGTTTGAGCCTTTATCGCATGGGTGCTGCATACAAAGGCTAAGATAACGGCTATTATGGTAAATAGAAAGTTTCTCATCTCTTATTGTCCTATAGGTATCGTGAACCAGAAGCGTGCTCCGTTGGTGTATTCCGGATCAATATCTATCTCACCGCCGAGCTTGTTGACTATTGTCCTGCAGATGTCAAGTCCCAGCCCCGAGCCTTGCTTCATCGTATTAAGCTTTTGGTATCGTTTGAATATCTCCTTATGTTTGTCTTTTGATATTCCCACTCCCGTGTCGGTAACGGTTACGGTAACCATGCCGGGCTTTTCTTTCACAGAGCAGTCTACGGTGATACTTCCTTCAGATGTGTTCTTGTCGGCATTGGTCAGAATGTTTATCAACACTTCACTTATGCGGTGTCGGTCGGAAACTATGCAGAAAGAGTCATCGGCATCGGTGTTGAATACTATTTCCACTTTGTCTGTAAGTCGGTGTTTCACCGTGGCAATACATTCTTTGCATACCTCGTTGATGTTCAGTTCTGTCTTTCTTATTGTCATGCTGCCACTCTGGATATGTGTCATATCGAGAATGTCGTTTATCAGTGTTGTCAGTAGTTCAGAGTTGTCGGTAATGTGCTTTGCCATATTCTCTTTCTCTTCAGTATTGAAGTCATCGCCCATATCCGTAATCACATGCGAGAAGCCTACAATGGCATTCAATGGAGTGCGTATCTCATGGCTCATATTCTGTACGAACATGGTTTTCATCTTTTCCGACTCCATAGCTTTCTCCTTTGCGGCATCAAGGAGAGAGATGCTTTCTTTCAGCTTGTTGTTTGTAGCGGACAGCCTTTTGGCGAGAGTGCGCTTTCTCAGACTGAAGATAAGGGTCAGTATTATGGATGCAGCCACCATGATTATCAAGGCGGCATATAAGAAAAGCTCCGTCTTGTATTTGTGCTCCTTTGCCTGGAGCAAGAGCTTTTGTGTTGTCAGAGAGTCTCTTAGCTGTTGTGCCACGAGCTTTTGATTGTTGCCGTATAGCTCGTTGCGCTTTTCCGTAGCCTGTGCCAGAAACATGGTGTCGCGTATTCTGCCTAACTCAAGAGATGAGTTTCTGAGCACCATGTTGGCATTTGATAGTTCCAGCCTTGTGTTCTTATTGATGATGCTTTGTTTTTCGGCAATCATCTTTTGATTCTTGAAAAGTATGTCAGTGCTCTTTTTGTCGTATCTGAATATCTCCTCGTTGCCATTGTTTCTTGCTCTCATCAGCTTTCTGATATATATGATGCTTTTCTTTATATCGTTATTGTAGCTGTAATATGCGTCATATAGTCTGTAGCTTTCCACTTCAGAGCGTTTTGCCATCTTTTCAATAGCTTCTGTCGCATCATCGTTTCTGCCGTCATAAATAGCCTTGAACACTTTCAGTGCTTCGTTCATTATAATATAAGTGTTCTCGAGTCTCACCTTATGTTCTTGCAGATATTGGTATCTGTCGATGAACTCATCATACTTCTTAAGCATGAAGCAGGCATACGCCTGATAAATGAAGACATTGTTTCTGTCGTTTTGGTTTACGCAGTAGGGCAATGCTTCCTCTGCAGCTTCAGCCATCTTTGGATAGTCTGTCATCATGCGATAGCAGTCGCTGATGCTTAGATATTCTCTTGATATATATCTTTCTATATTATATTTCTTGTATTCGTCAATAACTTGCTGATAGCAGCTTACGGCTTCAGAGAGCTCTCCTCTGAACTGTAGTATTACGGCGAGCATTCTGTGTAGGGAGCAGACTCCCTCCTTGTCGTTACGCTTCTCCGCTAATCTTGTCTGTTCTTCGAGATACAGCAATGCTTCTATATATTTGTGTTGTTTGGAAAGATAAGTGATTTTAAGTGATATGGCATGATAATAGAATCGCATCAGATTATATCTCTCACTCTTTTCCATAAGTTCATTGGCAGCTTGTTCAAGAGCGGGTAGGTTGTTGTCCTTGTGGTATTCATGTGTCAGTCTTACTACCAAGGCATTCAGTTCTCCGTATCTGTCACCGATGGCGATGGACTGATGCTGCAGACTGTCTATTACAGGAAGGCATTTGTCGGAAGTTCGTAGGTTGAATGCCTTTATGAACAGTGGATATAGTTTGTCGTTTATCTTATATGGATTATTTTGTGCACAAAGATAACTGGTCATATTACAGAGAAGTAGTATGACCAAGAATATCTTTTTCTTTGTTTTGTATGCAACAGGCATAATCGCAGATACCTTTTAGTAGAGTATAAATCGAGTGTAAAGGTACTGAATTATTTTAACAAATCCTCTCACTCTTGGATGTTTTGTGCAGTAAAGAAGCATTTTTCCTCTTTTGTGTATTCTATCAACCTTTTGAAAGTGAAGTCGTTTGACAGTAATTGTGCATTGCCAACCATCACCAGATGCTTTCGTGCTCTTGTCATTGCTACATTTAGTTTGCGGTCAATGGTAGCATCTTCTGTTTCATCATAATACTCGTTGTCGGTAAGAAACGCCAGCTGATAGTATTTCTTTATGGTGAATCCATAGATGATAAGGTCGCGCTGACTGCCTTGGTAGCGTTCTACGGTGTCGATAGTTATATCATGAAGAGTTTCAGAAAGACCGGACTCTTCGATTCTTCTGTCTATGGCATTGCGTACGGTTGATATCTGATTGCGGTATGGCACGATTATGCCGATGCTTTTATTTACATTGAAAGCATCCGTTGCGTTGTCGTTGTTCTGTTGCATAATCATATTGTATTGTGTGCATACTATATCAGCAATTATTTCAGCCTCCGCAGAATTCATCTTGTCTGGTTCTTCGGTATTATCCTCGGGGCAGCATGATATGAATGATATCCTGTGGGTGGTGAGAATTTTTTCAATGCTGTTGTTGCCGTGATATTCAAGAGGGGTAGTCTCTGTCTGATGTCTAAGAGGCACGGGGAGAAGCGTTCCGCCATAGAATGCCTCATTGGGGAAGGTGGCAATCTCCGGATGCATACGACCTTGTCTTGTCAGCACGTGACAGTAGTTGTGATTGCTTTTCCCATAAATGCGTATCATGCGTTCGAAGAAAGACAACCGGCAGTCTGTAAGCCCGATGTCATTCAGGGACTTACTGCTTACGACAGATTCGTTCGCCTCCTGCTGTACAACAGCCGGAAGCTGCTTCTCGTCTCCTATCATTACGATTTTTCCTATAGCATTCTCTTTGTCATGTTTCGCAGATAGTAATCCTATGATGTGAGGTTCAAGAATCTGTGACGCTTCGTCAATTATTGCAAGCTGGAAACTTTTTAGAGAGAATATCTCTGTATGTGAATTAAAAGCCGTTGTGGTTCCGCATATTATGCGTGAGTTGATAATCAGATGGCGTATATCATCAATATTATTGCACAGTCTTGCTTTATTGGACAAGAGATTGTCATGGTATTCAGGAGCGCAACTGAAATCGTTGCCAAGCCGTAGGAAGTCGATGTCTTCTTCTTTCAGCTTGCTGCAGATCTCATCTACCGCACGGTTGGTATATGCCATGAGCAGGACGGAAGTGTCAGGATGCAGTAGTTGTTCTTTCAGCACATTCAGCATGCCGAAAGAAGTCTTGCCGGTTCCCGGTGGTCCTATTATAAGATAAATGTCTTGTGCTTGCATGGCTCCAAGTACAAGATTGTTGAATTCCGAATTGTCTCCTGAGGAGTAGTTGCCAATGAGAGTAATGCTTTTGTTAATCTTAGGACGGCGTGCTCCAAGAATGAGCTGCCGTCTGTCTTTGTTGGCGGACAGGAAAGAATGCATGCTGCGATATAGAGCAGTGAAAGACGCCTCCATGAAATCGTGTTCGATAGCCCATAAGCATTCCTTCTTGTTGTAATAGCAGAATACGTTGTAGTGTTGGGCGTTACGCAAACGAAGACGTATATTGTTATGGCTGATTTCCGTTATGGTAGAGCGGAATACGATGGATTGTGTAGCGTCAGGTTCTTTTCCTTTTTCATAAGGATAGAATATGACTATGTCTCCGATACGGAAATTAGCTATGTCTGTATCGAAGTCTTGTGTGAATCCAAAGCATATCTCTGTTGTCTTGTCATTGATGGAATCGTGCTTATTCAGCATTGTAAGCTTTTCATATATATTTCCGGCTTGTCTTTTTTCCTGAGCCGAAGAGTTCCATATGGATGCAAACCCGGAGTTCTCTTTTGTGCGGTTGCCGATTTTAGCCAATACGTGTTCGGTGGATATGAATTTCAGGAAGCGGAAATAATATTCTCTTTCCAAGGCAGAGGCAGAGTGTATGGGCAACAGTAGGTCTATGATCTGTGGCTTTTGGTATCTTTCCCATAGAGTGTTTCCCTTTGCATTCGGAAACATTGTGTTAGGGTTTAACGTCATTAATGCTTCCATGCCTTTCTGGGCATAGTGTAATTCGCCCCATGCAATTTGATTTCTTATCTTGAATGCTTCGAAAAGGAGTTTAGGTGCACTGCCTAACTCAATCAGTCCGTTGGGATATTTGGAGTAGAGCAGATAGGAAACCATATCGTCGTATGGCTTTTTGGCATAGGCATAATGGAATACCGCACGGTAGAGCAGCAATTGAATATAGTGTTTTAATTGTTGCTTTACAGCAGTCTTGTCAATGGTGTATGCTCCCTTTCCGCTTTTCTGTTCAATGATGGTGGATTGGTCAAGATGTATAAAGTCCATTCGCCCCTGCAAGCCGAGCGATTCACAGAAGAAGGATGGTTCCAGAATAAGGTCTTTGGCTGATAGCGACTCGTTGCTCTTCTGGTGTATGTGGTTGGAGTGCATGATGTCGTTGATGTTCTTCCTTTGTATCATAGCATCTTCATGAAACGACTTGTTGATATCGTTGCAACATGCAATTGACAACGCATTGTCATAGAAGAAGTCTTTTATGCTTTCCGCATACGATTTTGTTTCGCCATAAGCAGCCTCGTCAAGCAACTGTCCAGCAAAGTTTCCGAGTAGAGTGTGTCGGGTACTGGTGTTGGGCTTGATGCGTGAAAGCAGATTCCAGATGGCGGAATCTCCATATTCCTCAAAGCATGAGGCTATGGATGTAACATTGATAAGGTAGTCGGGATTGAATATTATCAGTTCGGGTGATATCGAACCGTCGTCTTTTATTCTTGGGCGTATTATGTTCAATTGTTCTCCGACGATAAGCAGGTCCTTTATATATGACCAGTCGCCGCTTGAGTATTTCCCTGTTGTTGTATAGTCGATGCTGATGACGTGTCCATTATCGGCTCTTGTTGCATATATCAGTTTCTCGTCCCAACGCTCAATGATACAACGGAGAGAGTCAATGGCTTCTCCATTGTCTTCCTTGATTCTTTCATTGAATGTTTCCTCTTTTTCCAAAGGGAATAATTCCGTCAGTTCCTTTGGTATGTCATGGTCTGGATATATCAGGGCAATAAACTTGCAGACGCTTTTCAGATCGTGTGGAAAGCTTTCCGTCAGTTCTGTGTTGCTTGTCGTTTCAATATATCGTAGGCGGTTCCTTGTACCATTGATTGAAGAAGCCAAAGTGCGGTCTTTATTGTTTTCTCTTATCTTGTATTCGCGGATTAGATATTGGATTTTTGGCAAAGGCCCGGCAAATTTCACTTCTACTCCCTCAAGCTTCTGGTCTATGGCAGAATATAATATCCTGCCAAGAGCTTGATATCTACCTTTTATATTTTTGACTCTTGTCAGGGCGATGAGGTCGTTGTAGAAGTAAAAGTTTTCTGAAAGCATATGGTTCTTGAGGTAACGTTTTGTAATATTAAGAGGAAATTAAAGAGACCTATCGGATGTTGTAACAAACGATAGGTCTTTTAACGTAACAAAATATTTATGTAATCTCTTTATTTTATGGGCATTTTATCAATTCTTCTCTCATGACGTCCGCCTTCAAAAGGAGTCTTGATAAATTCGTCCATAATCTTCTCTGCTGTCTTGTTGTCGATAAAACGACCTGGCATAACGAGAACATTGGCATTGTTGTGCTGACGGATTAATCCTGCAATCTCTGGAATCCAAGCCAATCCGGCACGTATGGCCTGATGCTTGTTGAGTGTCATGGCCATTCCTTCACCACTTCCGCAGATGGCGATACCAGGATAGCATTCTCCCTTCTCCACGGCTTCTGCCAACGGATGGGCAAAATCAGGATAGTCGCAACTCGTGTCGCTGTATGTCCCGAAATCCTTGTACTGATAACCTTTTGCCTCCAGATACTGGATTACAAACTGCTTCAATGGAAAGCCTGCGTGGTCACATGCCACTCCAACTGTCTTTACTTCCATAGTCTTAAAGTTTTTTAGGGTTAATGATTAATTGTATTTAATAATATATGAGAATTATGAGATGGGGATTCAAGATTATCATTGTTTGAAAATCCTTTATCCCCTCCTCATTTTTTCTTACATCCTATAGATTGATTTTATGCAAGGAACTCTTTTACCTGCTTGTAAACGTTCTCTGCTGTGTAGCCGAGTTTCTCATCGAGAACTTTATAAGGTGCAGAGAAGCCGAAGCTTGGCATTCCAAACACTTTACCGTTGGCACCAACGAGTCCTTCGAGTGTTACAGGCAGACCAGCTGTCATACCGAAAATCTTGCTGCCTGTAGGCAGAATGCTCTCTTGGTATTCTTTGCTCTGAGAACGGAACAGACCTTCACTTGGAGCACTTACGATACGAATCTTGATACCATCCTTACGTAACAGTTCAGCACCGGCAACGAGGGTAGAAACCTCAGAACCGTCAGCAAGAAGAATTACGTCGAAGTCATCATCAGAACCGGCAACGATGTATGCTCCCTTTCGAGCCTGCTTGTAGTCTGTGCCTGCTGGCAGTTTTGTAATGTTCTGGCGTGAGAAGATAAGAGCTGTCGGAGTATCCATGTTTTCCATTGCCATTGCCCAGCATACTGTGGTCTCGTCAGCATCTGCAGGACGGAACACACGTACACTGTCTTTGCCATGATGATTCTTGAGCTTCTCCATCAATCGAATCTGTGCTTCCTGTTCAACAGGCTCATGGGTAGGACCGTCTTCACCTACACGGAAAGCATCATGGGTCCATATAAACTTGATTGGTACCTCCATCAAGGCAGCCATACGGACAGCTGGTTTCATATAGTCTGAGAATACGAAGAATGTACCGCATGCAGGAATAACACCTCCGTGGAGATACATACCGATACACATACAAGCCATTGTCAATTCGCTGACACCAGCCTGGAAGAATGCTCCTCCGAAGTCGTTGCGTACGATAGAACGTGTCTTCTTCAGGAAACCATCAGTCTTGTCACTGTTTGAAAGGTCAGCAGAAGAGCAAATCATGTTTGGAACTTGCTCTGCCAAAACTCCAAGACAAGCAGCTGAAGCAGCACGTGTTGCTGAACCTTCTTTCTGAACGACAGCCCTCCAGTCAACCTTAGGTGCGTTGCCGCTGAACCATTCTTTCATCTGGGCTGCTTTCTCTGGGTTGGCTTCTGCCCATGCTTTCTCTTCAGCATGACGTTCTGCAACAATCTTGCGAAGCTCCTCTTTGCGGTCAGCATACAGCTTTTCTGTCTCTGGGAATATTACAAATGGGTTCTCTGGATTGCCGCCTAAGTTCTTGATTGTGTTGATGTAAGCTTCGCCACCAAGAGGTGCTCCATGAGTCTTTATATTGTGCTCATAGCTTGTACCATCTTCTTTCAGTGCGCCTTTACCCATAACGGTCTTACCGATGATGAGTGTTGGACGCTCTTCCTCTTTCTGGGCATCTTTCAGGGCTTGACGGATTTCATCAGGGTCATTACCATTAATGGTAACAACGTTCCATCCCCATGCCTTGTATTTTGCAGCAGTGTCCTCGTTCATCACAACGCCACACTCTGTAGACAGCTGTATGTCGTTTGAGTCGTAGAACATGATGAGATTGTTTAGTCCCAGGTTTCCTGCTATACGACCTGTGCCCTGAGAAATCTCTTCCTGGACACCGCCGTCTGAGATATATGCATAAATCTTATGCTTGATGACTTCTTTGCCGAGTTTTTCCTGTAGGAATTTCTCAGCTACTGCAGCACCTGCAGCAAAGGTATGTCCCTGTCCTAATGGTCCGGATGTGTTTTCTATTCCACGCTTTACGTCACGTTCCGGGTGACCAGGAGTCGGTGATTCCCACTGGCGGAACTGTTTCAACTCATCGATTGTGAATTTGCCTTGTAGTGCCAATGCGCTGTAGAGCATTGGAGACATGTGGCCTGGGTCAAGGAAGAAACGGTCTCTGCCTTCCCATTCAAGATTGTCTGGATCCCATACAAGGAATTCAGAGAATAATACGTTTATGAAATCAGCACCACCCATAGCACCACCAGGGTGACCGGATTTTGCTTTCTCAACCATTGATGCTGCCAATATACGGATATTGTCGGCAGCTTTGTTCATGATTTTCTTTTCGTTCATAGTTCTATAATTTATGTTATTCCTCATTATTTCTTTACTATAGTTGCTTCTTTCTCAATAGACAGACATGACTGGTATTCTTTGATGTATTTATTGAAACCTTCTACGTCTTCTGGAGTTGGAGCAATCTCTATGCCAGTATTTCCGGCAAACACATTGTTGTCAAGGAAATCTGCAAGAGATTCGTTGTCAGCTTTCTTGACGAGGTATGAAGCGAGCAATGCTATTCCCCATGCTCCACCTTCGCCGGCTGTCTCCATTACCGATATAGGAGAGTTGATGGCAGCAGCAAGAATACGCTGTCCTACACCTTTTGTCTTGAATAATCCACCATGTCCTGTTATGCGGTCTACCTTGATTTTCTCTTGGTTGAAAAGTATGTCGTTTCCAATCTTTAATACTCCAACAGAAGCATAAAGGTTCGCACGCATAAAGTTTGCCAGATTGAACTTGTCGTTGGCAGAACGTACAAACAATGGTCTGCCTTCTGCAAGTCCTGTTACAGGTTCACCTGAGATATAGTTATATGAGATTAGTCCTCCACAGTCGGCGTCCCCTTCCAGTGCATGGTTATATAGTTTACCGAAAATCTCGTTCATGTCTACAGGAATGCCGAGCAGTTGTTGGTATTCTTTAAACAGATTCACCCATGCATTCAGGTCGGATGTACAGTTGTTGCAATGTACCATAGCCACAGGGCTTCCGTCAGGAGTCGTCACCATATCAATCATTTCGTATGGTTTGGACAGTTCTTTCTCCAATACAATCATAGAGAAGGATGATGTGCCTGCAGATACATTTCCTGTACGTTTCCTTACGGCGTTTGTCGCTACCATTCCTGTTCCTGCATCACCTTCTGGTGGGCATACCGGGATACCGGCTTGCAGATGATCTGAGATGTCAAGTCTTTTGGCTCCTTCTGCAGTAAGGGTACCTGCATCCTCTCCTGCAGAGAGAACTTGTGGCAGGATATCGTTAAGTTTCCAGCTATAGCCATAAGGCTCAACAAGTTTGTCGAACTTCTCTACCATGTCAGCGCAGTAGTTCTTTGTTGTAGAGTCTATTGGCAGCATACCGGAAGCATCTCCAATGCCAAGAACCTTTTTGCCTGTTATCTGCCAGTGGATATATCCGGCAAGAGTAGTAAGGTATGTGATGTCCTTGACATGCTCTTCTTTGTTGAGTATTGCCTGATATATATGTGAAATACTCCAACGGAGTGGTATGTTGAAGTTAAACAGCTTGGACAGTTCTGCTGCCGCCGCTCCAGTGTTGGTGTTGCGCCAGGTACGGAAAGGAGCAAGAATTTCCTCCTTCTCGTTGAAAGCCATATAACCGTGCATCATTGCACTTACACCAATAGATGCGAGGCGTTCTATTTCTGTGTCGTACTGAGCCTTGACATTGGCACGGAGGTCAGCATAGCAATTCTGTACACCGTTCCATATTGATTCGATGCTGTATGTCCAAAGACCGTCAATGAGCTGGTTTTCCCACTCATGGCTTCCTTGTGCTATAGGGGTGTTGTTCTCGTCAATGAGAACGGCTTTTATTCTTGTAGAGCCGAACTCAATGCCGAGAATAGCTTTCCCTTCCTGTATCGTTTGTTTAGCGTTGCTCATAATCTTTGTTGTTATCTAAGTGCCTTGTTGAGCATGTAATATACTTCGTTGATACGAAGATCGCGCTTTACACTCTCAAATGTAGAGTTCTTGTCAATGTGCAGATATTCGATATCGAGCATCTCTGCATAGTCTTCCCAATACTCTGGAGTTATATCGTAAGAGAAGCAGCTGTGGTGTGTGCCGCCTGCGAGAATCCATGAACCGGCTCCAATTTCAAAGTTTGGCTGTGGAATCCATAGAGCATTTGCTACAGGGAGCTTAGGCAGCGGCTTTGGCTGAATACAGTGTACATCGTTTACAATAAGACGGAAGCGGTTGCCCATATCAACAACAGTTGCTGTAACGCCGTCTCCAACCTTTGAGTTGAATACCAGACGGGCTGTCTGCTGCTTGCGTATACCGATTCCGAGATGATGAACTTCAAGGCGTACAGGCTCGTCGGCAACAGCAATAAGCGGACATACTTCAAGCATGTGACTCTGCAGTAGGGCAGAGTTCTCGCCGTCAAAATTCAATGTGTAATCTTCAAGGAATGAGCATCCTGTTGGCAGTCCTTGTGTCATATACCAAAGAGAGCGGTACAAAGCAGCCGACTTCCAGTCGCCTTCTGCTCCAAATCCGTATCCTTCAGCCATCAGACGCTGTGATGCAAGGCCTGGAATCTGGTCAAAGCCTACGAAGCCTTCATTATCAGGATCTTCCCATGAGCCAAGGTCGTCAAAGTTTGTTGTAAATCCTTTTGCTCCTTTTGCTTTCAGTATAGCACGTATTGCAAGTTCTGCTCTTGCAGCATTCCATATTTTCTTTTTCCCGATTTCTTCTCCAGCCTCGCAAGGAACAATTTTATAGAGTTTGTGATATTCCTCTACGAGTGCGTCTACATCTGCAGGTTTTACTTGTTTCCAATATTCCATTAATTCAGAAACGCAGCAATAATCTACGTGGTAGCCGAGAACCTGCTCTGCGCTGACCTTATCACCGTCAGTAACAGCAACATTGTTCATCTGGTCGCCGAATCGTATGATAAGCATGTCCTTGGCGTCGGCAACGGCAGCTGCAACGCGTGCCCATACCGCAATATGTTCCTGTGTCTTCTTGTCTTTCCAATATCCGACAACCACTTTGCGTGGCTTTCTCAGACGAGAGCAGATATGGCCAAACTCACGGTCTCCATGAGCACTCTGGTTTAGGTTCATGAAGTCCATATCCATAGTATCCCATGGAATCTCCTGATTATACTGTGTATGCAGATGAAGCAGAGGTTTGTGAAGCATTTGCAGACCATGTATCCACATCTTTGCTGGAGAGAAAGTGTGCATCCATGTTATTACGCCGACACATTTCTCTTCATTGTTTGCTGCCATCATGATAGCTGCAACTTCTTTGTCTGAGTTTGCAGTCCCCTTATATACTACTTTAATAGGGATAATGCCGGATTTGTTAAGTCCGTCAACCATCTCTTGTGAATGGCCGTCCACAATTTTAACGGTTTCTCCACCATACAGAAGCTGTGCTCCTGTTATCCACCAAAGTTCCAAGTTCTCAAATGCCTTTATCATTTTCTTTTATTTATTGGTGTCCTATATAGAACGAGATGTTCCAATGGGACATAGTTATAACGTAATTTGTCTTGATTTATTTCTTTTTTTGTCCATAATATGCATTAGGACCATGTTTACGGCTGAAATGTTTCTCCACGAGCAAAGGATTCATCGTTGTCTGTGGGTTTACGCAGAATGAGATGAACGCCATCTTGGCAACCTGTTCCATTACAACGGAGTTGTATACAGCCTGGTCCGGATCCTTTCCCCAAGAGAAAGGACCATGGTTCTTTACGAGAACTCCTGGAGTATGAACATAGTTGATGTCCTTGAATCGGTTGACGATAACCACACCGGTCTCTTTCTCATATTCCGGCATCTGCTCTGCTGTCATGTCTTCGGTGCATGGTATGCAGTCATGAAAATAGTCAGCATGTGTCGTACCGATGTTAGGTATGTCTTTTCCTGCCTGTGCCCATGCCGTGGCGTATGTGGAATGTGTATGGACGATACCGCCGATTTCAGGGAATGCACGATATAGTACGAGGTGTGTTGGTGTATCAGAAGATGGATTCAGATCTCCCTCTACAACTTTTCCTGTATTTATATCAACGACAACCATGTCTGATGCTTTCATCTTGTCGTATGACACTCCCGATGGCTTAATGACCATCAAGTTCTTTTCTCTGTCAATGCCAGAGACATTTCCCCATGTAAATATAACCAAGTTGTGCTTGACCAAGTCAAGGTTTGCTTGAAATACTTTTTCTTTGAGTTCTTCTAACATGTTTATTAATACTTATAGTTTGAAGCAAGGATCGTCTTCATATGCTTTTTTGTTGAAGCAATAGAGAGCGGCACCTCGTTTAGATGTTATTTTATCTATTTTGTCTGTTTTTTCTATAAAGTCTATAGTTTTGATTTTCTTACGGAAATTCCTCTTGTCGATTTCCTCTCCGAGAATAGCTTCATAGACATGCTGCAGCTGTGTCAGGGTGAACAGTTCAGGCAGAAGATTAAAGCTTAGTGGCTCTGTAGATATTCTTCTTCTGAGGAGCATGATGGCCTTTTTTACCATTTTGTTGTGGTCGGAATACATCTTTGGTAGCTTCTCAACGTCAATCCATTCAAGTTCGTGTTCTTCCTGTAGCTCTTTTGAATAGTCTTTTACATTGATAAGCGCACAGTATGCCACAGAGATTACTCTTTCTCCTGGGTCACGGTTTACTGCGCCAAATGCTCCAACCTGTCTCATGTATAGATTGTCAAGGCCTGTTAGTGTTTCCAGTGTTCGGTTTGCTGCCTCGTCAAGACTCTCGTATTCTTCAACGAAGCCTCCGTAGAGTGATAACTCTCCACGTCCTGGATCCATGTTTCTCTTTCCGACAAGTAATTTTAGCCTGTTTGCCTCGAAGCCAAAGATGATGCAGTCTACCGACACATACACCTTGGAATGTTCTTTGTAAAAATCTGTCATTGCCGATTGCTTTTTACTCCGTCTGCCATGGAAGAATGGCAGACGGATGATGTGTATTATTATATTAAGTGTTATTTTATCAAGTGTTCTTTTACCAGAAATAGATATAGAAGGCAACTGTGATGCCAAGTATTATGACACTGTTGATTACATCCCATTTAGTCCAGCTCGCCTTTGTCGCTGCTCTTTGTTCTGGAGTGGATGTGCCGAATACGAGTCCCTGAATTTTTTCTTTTGAAGGTGCTTCTGTTGCCAGACTCACGATGATTACCACAAGGCAGCATACGATGAGCATCACACCGCAGAAATACAACCAGTTGAAGTCAAAGAATACAGCCTTGAACCAGTTGTCTGCTGCATCCGTAACGTTGCTGTAATATACTTTAGCACCAAGACGGGTCAAACCGATGATGATACCGGCAAGGAGTCCCCACATGCCACCCTTTGCTGATGTTCTCTTCCAACATATACCGAGCAGGAAGGCTGCGGCAATACCTGGTGCGAGTACGCTCTGTACGTCCTGCAAGTAGTTGTACAGTACATTGCCAACGCTTCTCATGATAGGAATCCAAAGAATACCGAGAATTACAATAACCACAGTGGCTATCTGTCCAATGCGGACGAGAGCTTTCTCTGATGTCTGAGGACGAAGACGTTTGTAGAAGTCTATTGTAAACAGCATTGCTGACGAGTTGAACAAAGAAGCCAACGAACTCATAAGAGCTGCCAGGATACCACATACAACAAGACCCTTGAATCCTGCAGGTAATAGTTTTGCAACAAGGGTAGGGAAGGCGGCATCACTTATAACGTTTCCTGCTGCATCTACAGGCAAGAAACCTCCACCGCTCTTTACATTCAATGCATATGCAATCATACCCGGAATCAGGAAGATGAATACAGGAAGGAGCTTCAGGTAAGCTCCGAAAATAGTACCGCGGCGAGCTTCTTTTTCGTTCTTGCCGGACAATACGCGCTGAACGATAAACTGGTCGGTACACCAGTACCAGAATCCGATTACAGCAGAGCCAACCAACGCTCCGAGCCAAGGATACTGAGGGTCGCGAAGGTCGCGCATCAGGTCTGTCATGTGGTCACCATATTGGTTAACCGGTTCTGCAGAGCAGATAGACATAACCTGCTCCCATCCTCCTACGGCTTTAAGTCCGAGAACGAGGATGATGATTGAGCCGAGGAGAAGAATCGGGGTCTGTAGAACAGAAGTGTAAAGCACACTCTTCATACCTCCAAATACTGTATACAGCGCTGTTATAAGTACGAGTCCTATAGCTGCAATCCAGAAGAAGTCTATTCCCCACAGTTCTTTTATTCCAAAAACCTGCTGAAACACAAGTCCGCCAGCGTATACTGTTACTGCAACCTTGGTTAGCACATAGCTTATGAGAGATATTACAGACAGGATAGTACGGCTCTGCTTGTTGTATCTTCTTTCAAGGAATTCAGGCATGGTATATACCATAGAGCGAGAGTAGAATGGTACGAAGACCCATCCTAAAAGCAGAATCATCCATCCTTGAATCTCCCAATGTGCCATTGCCATACCCGAAGAGGCACCAGCTCCTGCAAGTCCGATAAGATGCTCCGATCCGATGTTTGAAGCGAAGATAGATGCACCGATTGCTATCCACGTAGCATCTCGTCCGCCGAGAAAATAATCTGCTGAGTTGTTGTTCTTTTGACTTACAACCCATACTACAATTCCAATTAGGGCAAGGCAGAATATGCCTATCACCAACCAATCGTATAATTCCATATTTTTTTAAGTTTGTTAGGTTAGTTGTTATATTTATTTCATTATTTAATGCTGAATTTGTAAGCCACGTGACTGTGGTATTTCTCTCCTGGCTTCAGATAAGGTGAAGGCCAGTCTTTCTTGTTGGGAGAGTCCGGATATTTCTGGCTTTCCAGACATACAGAGACATGCTTCGGATATTTTATACCATGCTTGCATGCAATGCCTGTGCCCTGGAAGTTGCCGGTATATACTTGAACACCTGGTTCGTTAGTGTACATTTCAAGCAGGATGCCGGTTATTGGTGAATATAGTGACGCACAAACTTTTGTGTCGTCACCCTTACCGTCCTTGTATGTGTTTAGACACCAGTTGTGATCATAACCTGTGGCATTCTTTATCTGGTCGTATGTCGTGTCGTTTATCGTTTCACTTATTGCATGGGCTTTGCGGAAGTCCATAGGAGTGCCTTCTACCGATTTTATCTCACCTGTTGTCATATAGGTGTTGTCGGCAGGAGTGAAATTGTCAGCATTGACATAGAGCACCATGTTTGTTCCTTCTTTGGAAGGGTCGCCATTAAGATTGAAATAGCTGTGGTTTGTCATGTTTACGACAGTTTCCTTATCTGTCGTTGCATCAAAGGTAATGTCGAGAGTATTGTTGCTTAAAACAGTGTATGTTGTCGTTGCTGTAACCTTGCCGGGGAAATTGTTGTCTCCATCTGGCGAAACTATAGTAAGTATCAAAGTTGAATCGTTAGGCTGTTTTGCATCATAAACCTGATACATCCATCCTGAAGGACCTCCATGAAGACAGTGCCCGAAATTGTTCTGAGGCAGCTGATAGTCTTTTCCATTTACAGTCAGGTGTCCTTTGTTGATGCGGTTGGCATATCTGCCTACTGAGGAGCCATAGTCGCTTGGGCTGTTTACTGAGTCTGCATATTGTTTTATGTTGTCATATCCCAAAACAACATCCGTGGGTTTGCCATTCTTGTCTGGTACACATAAAGAAACCACACGTCCTCCAAAGTTTGTTATGCACACTTCCATGCCGTTGGCATTCTTGAGTGTATAGAGCTTTACAGGTTTGTTGTTGATAGTTGTGTCAAAGGCGGTTGGATTTAATCCTGATTCCGTCAACTGTGTCTTGCTTCCAGTGGTGCAAGAAACCATGAGAGCTGTAACCACAAGTCCTGCTCCCAAGAGAAGGTTCTTTAAGTATTTCATATAATTTTTTATTAGATTTCCTGTCTTTTTTTGACCTTGGTCAATTAATAGGTTTGGGATATGATTTTTGTATTTATCTTAATCCGTGGTAAAATTACGATTTATTTTTTGAATTACACTCATATTTTATAAAGAAATTTACGTTACAGTGTTATTTTACACCTTTTACAGGTTCCTTTATGTGTATTATTGCCATTTTTTAATGTTCAAATAGCAAAACGTGGTATTGTTATGTTTAATTTGCTTGGCTTTGTCTTTTGGAGTTAAAGTCCCTTTTTATTTTGCATGACCCTGTAGATTGTGTGTCGTATCTATGTGAATTTCATCAGTACTCTTAGGGAGATTATTCCAGTACTTCCGTGAGAGTACTGGAAAGAATATATTTTTTGTATAAATCAGAAAGATTTATAAATATAAAAAGGTGTGTGGAAATTTGATGGTTACTTTTCCTACACACCTTTCTTTATTGTTTCTTAGCAGATCTTTCGTGAGCCCTCGCTTATGACAACATCATAAATCTTTGGAGTCTTGCCATATTTAGCCTCGTATTTAGCTTTTACATCTTCGATGAATTTGTCGTGTAGTTCATCTTTTACGAGGTTGATGGTACAGCCTCCGAATCCACCACCCATGATTCTACTTCCTGTCACGCCGTTTTCTTTTGCTATGTCGTTGAGGTAGTCAAGTTCTTCGCAAGAAACTTCATAGTCCTTGCTCAGTCCTTTATGAGTCTCATACATTTTCTGTCCGACTGTTTCGTAGTCTCCGGCATTCAGAGCTTCGCACACTGCCAACACTCTGTCTTTCTCGCCTAAAACGTAAACGGCTCGTTTCATGTCTTCTTCACTTACATCGGCTTTTACGCTTTCGAGCATGTCCCAGTCGGCGTCGCGCAAAGTCTCTATTGTCTTGTCTGGATATTTGTTCTTCAATGCAGCTACGACATTTTCGCAACTCTTGCGGCGGTCGTTGTATGCAGAAGAAGCAAGCTCGTGTTTTACAACAGAATCAACGAGCACAAGTTTGTAGCCTTTAGGGTCGAATGGGAAGTATTCAAACTCGCGGCTGCGGCAATCGAGTCGCATCAGTTTTCCTTCCTGACCGAATACACTTGCAAACTGATCCATTATACCGCAGTTCACTCCGCAGTAGTTGTGTTCCGTTGCCTGTCCTGCGAGAACCATATCCCATTTTGACACTTTATTGTCGCCGAACAGGTCGTTAAGTGCGAAGGCGAAGCAGCTCTCAAGGGCTGCAGAAGAAGAGAGTCCTGCTCCGAGAGGCACATCCCCAGCAAAGGCTGTATTGAAGCCTTTTACGTCAACGCCCAGCTTTTTCATTTCCTGGATGATGCCGTAGATGTATCTTGCCCAACTTGCCTTAGGGCCTTTTTCGTCGTTTATGTCAAACTCTACGCGGTCTTTAAGGTCAATGGAGTACGCCATAACCTTGTTTGTGCCGTTAGGTCTGATTTCGCACATTATACCTTTATCTATAGCTCCAGGGAAAACGAATCCTCCATTGTAGTCGGTATGTTCACCGATAATGTTTATTCTACCAGGAGATGCATAGATGTTTCCTGTCTTTCCGTCGAAGTGCTTGATAAATCTACTTCTTACATGCTCTATTTCCATAGTTGAGTAATTTTTATTGAATGTAATCAGTTAGTTGTTATTTTCTTGTTCCAAACTTATATATGGTAGTTTGTTTGTATTGCTGTCCCGGGCGTAGAACCACAGAAGGGAAATACGGATGGTTAGGAGAATCCGGGAAGTGTTGTGCTTCAAGGCATACTGCACTTCTTCTTGGATACGTGGCACCGTGTGTTCCACTAATGCCGTTTTCGAAGTTGCCTGTATACAGCTGCAGACCTGGCTCTGTTGTATATACCTCCATTGTTCTTCCGCTGTTCGGTTCATAGAGTCTTGCTGCGAAGCTGAGTTCGCCTTCCTCTTTTTTGTTCAGTACATAGTTGTGGTCGTATCCGCTTCCGTTCTTCAGCTGTTCATTGTCATCGTTGATTCTTTCTCCAATAGTTTTCGGTGTGCGGAAATCGAAAGGAGTACCCTCTACGAATCTGATTTCTCCTGTAGGAATACTCTGGGCATCAATAGGAAGATAGAAGTTGGCGTTCATCTCAAGTTCCACATTGTCCACTGTAGGTGTTGGGTTGGCAATACCAGCCAGACTGAAGAATCCGTGGTTCGTAAGACAGATAATGGTTTTCTTGTTTGTTGTTGCAAGGTAATCGATAATCAATTCGTTATCGTCGTTGAATGTATATGCAACAGTAACTTTCACTTCTCCTGTAAATCCTTCTTCGCCGTAGCTTGAAATGTAGTTAAGCACTACAGTTTCCTCGTTCATTCTCAGTGCGTCCCAAACTTTTCTGTTGAAACCGTCTTTACCTCCATGCAGCGAGTTCTCGCCGTCGTTTATCGGAAGTTGGTATTCTTTGCCATTCAGTTGGAACTTTCCTTTGCATATTCTGTTTCCGTATCTTCCGATAAGTGTTGAGAGATATGGCTCCGGGCTGTTTATTACGTCCTGTATGTTATCATGTCCCTGAATGACGTTGGCATAGTTGCCGTCTTTGTCTGGTACCATAATAGCTACGAGAGCACCTCCATAGTTGGTGATAGCCACTTCGTTGCCTAATTTATTTTTCAAGATATACAGGTCTGTCTTCTTTCCGTTTATTGTGGTTTGAAAATCTTCTCTTTTCAAACCACACAGATTTGGCGTTTCGTTCGTGTTCATAATATAGTTTTTTTATAGTTAGTAATCTTTATATGCAAAGTAAATAAAAATATATGAGAAACACAAATGAAATACGTAAAAAAAAGATGGTCGGTAGTGTTAAAAACCACTAATGCGACCATCTTTTCCTTATAAAATGATATGTATAAGCACTTTATCCTATCCAAGTGAGAAAGTCAGCCACGATGTAACTGCTTCCTCCCACGAATATGAAGTCGCTTTCATCGGCATCTTCAAGTGCTTTTTCGTATGCGTCCTTTACGGAGCTGAATGTCTGTCCGTGAAGCCCATGTAGGCAGCCTTCCTCTTTTACTTTCTCGGCAGGTATTGCTCTGTGGGTTGTGGCTTGGGTGAAATAGTATATTGCGTCCTTTGGCAATAGCTTGCATACTGTGTCAATATCTTTGTCATCGACCATTCCGAACACCATTCTCAGTTGTTTGCACGGCTGCTTCAGTATCTGTTTGCCGAGATACTGCCATCCTCCCACGTTATGTCCTGTGTCGCAGATTACGGTCGGTGCCGTTCTGATGGTTTCCCATCTGCCACGAAGCCCCGTCGAAGATGTTACCATTGCGAGTCCTTTGCTTATGTTTGCCTTGTCTTTTATTATGCCCATATGTATGAGCTGCTTCATTGCACAGAGCACAGTGTTGGTGTTCTTTCCCTGATAAATGCCTCCAAGGTCACCATGTATATTGCCGAAGTCTTTTGTCTTGTAATCCATTCCACCCTTAGAATCGGGTGTTGCGGAAATGATTTCCTTGCAGTCTTCTGCAAAACAGATAGGGGCATTTTCTTCTTTTGCCTTTGCTGAGAATACAGGTCTTGTCTCGCTGCAGTATTCTCCTATAATAATAGGTGTACCTTTCTTTATGATACCAGCCTTTTCTGATGCTATTTTAGCGAGTGTGTCTCCTAAAAACTGTGTGTGGTCAAAGCTGATGTTTGTAATGACCGATAGGATAGGGGAGATGATGTTTGTGCAATCGAGTCTTCCGCCCAGTCCCACTTCAATTATGGCATAGTCGACTTTCTCTTCTGCGAAGTATTTGAAGGCAAGTGCTGTGGTCAGTTCAAAGAAGCTCGGATGCAGCGGTTCGAAGAATTTTCTCTCCTTTTCCACGAAGTCCACAACATATTCTTTGCTGATGCACTTGCCGTTGATTCTTATTCTTTCCCTAAAGTCAACGAGGTGCGGTGATGTGTAAAGTCCCACTTTGTATCCTTCTGCCTGAAGAACGGCAGCGATGGAATGAGAGCAGGAGCCCTTGCCGTTTGTTCCGGCAATATGTATTGTCTTGAAACTTGTGTGTGGATGGTTGAAGTGCTTGTCCAACTCGTAAGTGTTGTCCAGTCCTTCTTTATATGCTGTTGCTCCGACCTTCTGAAACATCGGTACGCTGTTGTAAAGGTATTCTATTGTTTCTTCGTAATTCATGATTCATTTCTGTTTATGATGCAAAATTACTGTGTGCATTCTGTATTTCCAAATAAAACTTCTGGTTAATAAGGTTTTTTTGTATTGTTGCAAATGAAAAACAAGCCATACTTGCATGAAGTACGACTTGCTTTCTTATTGATTCTTCTTTAATTGAAATAGCTGCGGAATCTCTGGAATATAGTTTGCTTTGTTGCGGTGTCTCCTTTGAAATTGTCACTTTTCTGCATTTCTTCCAGTTGTTTCTTCTCTTCCTTGCTGAGAGTCTTAGGCACGTAGACGCTGATATGTACTACCAAATCTCCATTGCCGTGGCCGTAGCCTTGCACTGCAGGCAGCCCTTTGCCTCTCAGACGGAGAGCTTTTCCTGGTTGTGTACCAGGTTCAATCTTTATCTTCACCTTGCTTCCGCTGATAGTAGGAATCTCTACCTGTCCGCCGAGGGCGGCTGTAGGGAAGTCAAGCAGCAGGTTGTAGATGAGGTCTTGTCCGTCGCGAACGAAAGTGTCGTTCGGCTCCTCTTCGATAAATACCTGTATGTTTCCGGCTATGCCGTTGTGGATGCCGGCATTTCCTTTGCCCTGCACGTTAACAACCATTCCTTCAGCCACGCCAGCAGGAATGTTTATCTCAACCACTTCCTCGCCTTTTACAACGCCAGTGCCGCCACAAGCCTTACACTTGTTCTTTATTACCATGCCTTCGCCTTCGCAGGTAGGGCATACGGTCTGGGTCTGCATCATGCCGAAGAGACTCTGTGTGGTACGTGTTACCACTCCGCTTCCATGACAGGTTGGGCAGGTTTCCTTACCGCTGCCGGCTTCTGCGCCGCTTCCATGGCAGTGTGAGCAGGTGACGTCTTTCTTTACCTTGAATTTCTTTGTTACTCCGGTAGCGATCTCTTCCAGCGACAGTCTAACTTTCAGACGCAGGTCTGCACCGCGATGTTGTGCCGGTCTGCCGCCACGTTGTCCTCCGAAACCGCCTCCGAAGCCACCTCCATGTCCTCCGAATACGTCGCCGAACATAGAGAAGATGTCGTCCATGCTGAAGCCTCCGCCAAAGCCACCACCGAAGCCTCCGGCACCGCCGCCCATCGGACCATCAAATCCGAACTGGTCGTATTGCTGTCTCTTCTGTGGGTCGTGTAGCACGTCGTATGCTTCAGCAGCCTCTTTGAACTTCTCCTCCGCAACCTTGTCTCCAGGGTTACGGTCAGGATGATATTTTATGGCAATCTTTCTGTATGCCTTCTTTATCTCGTCTTCCGAGGCACCTTTGCTGACGCCGAGCACCTCATAATAGTCTCTTTTCTGTTGTGCCATAATTCTATTGTCCTACAGCCACTTTGGCATGTCTAATAACTTTGTCGTTCAGAGTATATCCAGTCTGTACGCAATCGAGCACCTTGCCCTTCTTGTCGTCGCCCATTCCCGGCACCATAGCCACTGCTTCGTGGTAGTCGGTGTTGAAATCGGCATCCTTTGTCTCAATCTTGCTTACGCCGAGTGTTGACAAGCATTTCTCGAATTTCTGGAAAATGAGTTTCATTCCTTCTCTGAGAGCCTCCACGTCGTCAGACTTCTCTGCATTGGCGAGAGCTCTCTCCATGTCGTCCATTACTGGAAGAATGGCAGCCACCGTCTTTTCAGCACCGTTGAGCAGCAGGTCGGCTTTTTCCTTCATGGTTCTCTTTCGGTAGTTGTCAAACTCTGCCACACTGCGCAGATACTTGTCTTTTAGTTCGGCAATCTGTTCGTTGGCAGCTTCAAGCGGATCTTTCTCTTCCTGCTTTTCTGCATTTTCTGCGTTGTCTGTTTCGGCTGTAGCCGCTGTATTCTGTTCCATTTCGGAGTCTTTCAACTCCTCCTGTTCTTTCTTTGTATCTTTCTCCTTGCTCATAGAAATATGTTTTTATATGCTATTAGCAAAAACCTTGCCAATTATAAAATGTGACAGATTATTCATACATCTTTGCTCTCTGTGCCTTGAGCTGCTCGTCGTAGATGTAGTCGTCATACTGCATCAGCTTGTCGATAGTGCCCTTTGGAGTAAGCTCGATAATGCGGTCTGCCACGGTCTGTATGAACTCGTGGTCGTGGCTACTGAAGAGGATATTTCCCTTGAAGCCTACGAGGTTGTTGTTGAAAGCCTGGATACTTTCAAGGTCGAGGTGGTTGGTTGGGGTATCGAGAATCAGACAGTTTGCGTTCTTGAGCTGCATACGTGCAATCATACAGCGCATCTTCTCTCCTCCGCTCAATACGTTCACTTTCTTCAGTACCTCTTCTCCGCTGAACAACATTCTTCCGAGGAAGCCCTTCATCACCACTTCGTTGCCTGGGCCGAACTGACTCAGCCAGTCTACGAGGTTCATGTCGCTCTGGAAGAACTCGGTGTTGTCGAGTGGCAGGTAGGCTGTAGTGATGGTTACGCCCCATTTGTATGTTCCTGCCTGAGCCTCACGGTTGCCGTTGATAATCTCAAACAGTGCAGTCATTGCCTTAGGGTTATGGCTGAGGAACACCACTTTCTGTCCTTTCTCTATATTGAAGTTTACGTTGTCGAAGAGTACTGTGCCGTCGGTGTCAACAGCCTTCAGTCCTTCAACCTCCAGAATCTGGTTTCCCGGTTCACGGTCCATCTGGAAGATGATACCCGGATATTTACGTGAAGAAGGTCTGATTTCCTCCACGTTGAGTTTTTCGAGCATCTTCTTTCGGCTTGTGGTCTGCTTGCTCTTTGCCACGTTTGCAGAGAATCGGCGGATGAATTCCTCCAGCTCCTTACGCTTTTCCTCTGCCTTCTGACGCTGGTTCTGTGCCTGTCGCAGGGCGAGCTGTGAACTTTCGTACCAGAACGAGTAGTTTCCTGAGAATACAGTAACCTTTCCGAAGTCGATGTCAACGGTCTGTGTGCTGACTGCATCAAGGAAGTGACGGTCGTGGCTCACCACGAGAACGGTCTGCTCTACATTGCTCAGATACTCCTCAAGCCACTGTACGGTGTCGAGGTCCAAGTCGTTGGTAGGCTCATCGAGCAACAGGTTGTCGGGATGTCCGAACAGAGCCTTTGCCAGCATCACGCGCACTTTCTCTGTATTTGAAAGCTCGCTCATCATCTTCTGGTGCATATCCTCCTTGATGCCGAGGTTAGAGAGCATCTGTGCAGCGTCGCTTTCAGCGTTCCATCCGTCCATCTCGGCGAATTTAAGCTCCAGGTCAGCAGCACGGTTTCCGTCTTCCTCTGTCATTTCAGGCTTAGCATACAGTGCCTCGCGCTCCTTCATGTTCTGCCACAGAGGCTCATGTCCCATGAGTACGGTGTCCATCACGCTGTAGGCGTCATATTTGAAGTGGTCCTGGTCGAGGACAGAAAGTCGCTCGCCCGGTCCGAGCTCCACAGTACCTTTATTGGGCTCCAGCTCTCCGCTGATGGCTTTGAGCAATGTGGATTTACCTGCACCGTTTGCACCGATGACACCATAGATGTTTCCGTTAGTGAACTTGATATTAACGTCTTTGTAGAGAACTCTCTTTCCGAATTGAATAGCGAGATTGGTTACTGTAATCATTTGTTCTTATACCTTATTATATTATATACGTATCTTGTGAGAATAATAATTTTCTTAGCCTGTTGGCGCATGAAAAAAAGCGCAATAAGGCAAAATCGGCTGCAAAGTTACTCTAAATTATTGATATAGAGAAATAAAAGCAGATGTTTTGCTTGTTTTTACAAGTTTGTTTTCATCATAATCCATACTTACCTTAAACCGATTTGCAGTCAGTTTCAGTAACGTTGATGTCGCTTTGGCAAGCTTTTGCTATATTTCACTAAGCTCTGAAAGTTTCGTTTTGAAGTCAGATATCTTGCTTATGATGTCAAATTCCTTTGTAATGTGTTGTGGAGGAGATGTAAGCGAAAGTTTCGTGAGTCTTGATTTTATGGCTTGTCTTGCATACGTGAATCTCCATTTCTGACTGTTTATTTGTGCGATGAACCAAAATAGTTCACCTACGGTCATGTTGAACTTTGGCAAAAGCACCCTCACGGAGCTTCCGCCGTTACCCCTTGCCATATAGTTCCAGGGTTGTAGATATGCAGTTCCGAATGCAGACACCGTGATGCAACCGTCACAAATCTCAAGGTCGCTTTTGCTAATCAGCCCTACTATTCCGTTCGTTCCGTCACCACTTGATACGTAGGGCGTTATTCCCTCAGAATATTTGCTGATCCCTTTTGACTTGCCAGTCTTCACGTCGAAGAAGTATTCCAACTTTTCCGTCATACCAAGAGGCAACATCTTCTTGCCTGCGAAATTCGCAAAGTCAGGATTAATACTGTCTGTTATATCTGGATAACCCGTTATCGTTTGGAACAATGACATTAAAGTACCCTTGTTTAGGTAGTGCACGTCGTCATTAGTAAGCACCTCTTGCGGGATATACTGTTGTGGACTGTATTCAGCTCCGTTTCGCAGCAGTTCTGCTTTTACTACGGTGATGTTCCTCTTTGGCTTTATCTTTTTCCCGAGTCTGAATCTTTTTAGTTCGCAAAGCATTTCTGGTATTTGATTCCCTTCACATTCAATTCTCTTTCCCTTTTGCTTCATGTATCCGTCATTGTCAATCCTTCCCATGAAAATCTCTGAGTCCTCTGGCTGCGGAACATGAGCTTTTGCAATCATAATTGTCGTGATTGCCGATGCGTTGGGATAGAACAATTCATCGGGCAGACTTATCATTCCGATTAAAGTGTGCTTTTTCATGAAATTTGCCCTCCATTCCTGATTCTCCTCATCCGCAAACACGCCAGCGTATACGACGCCTATGAATATTCCGTCTTGTATCAGAGCATCCATCGAAGCGTCGATAAAGTCACGTTCGGGTTCGCCGTCCTGATGGAAAGGTGGATTGAGAAAAGCCCTGTTGAATTTCATTCTGATGCTCTCCTTTGATTCCGGTTCAAGCGACGAAACGTTTTCGATGTTGCTTTTGCCGTCACCCCTAAAAAACATGTTGAGGCATGACAGAGCCCACACCGTTGGATTGGTGTCAAATCCATATATAGACTGTCTGGCAAGAGCCAAAGCCTCAGAGCTGTGGCATTTTTTTTTCATGTTGTCGAATGCGGCAACAAGGAATCCGCCCGTTCCACATGCAATATCTATTGCTTTGTGTCCTATTTCCAGGTCAGCGATTTTTGCACACATTCTTGTTATATGTCGTGGTGTGAACACGATTCCCATAGCGTTGTTGTCGGCTCCATATCTCAGAAAAGCTTCGTAGAACATTCCCAAGAAATCGGCGTCCGACTGAAGAACCGCTTTGACGTTTAACCGTTTCAGAATGGATATAATTCTGAAAATGTACGGTGATAGTCTCCCGTAGTCGTTTATGCCAAGTGTAAGAGATTCTATGAGTTTCTCTTTCTTGTGCTGGTCGAAATGCGAGCTGCTGTTAATAGTATCAGCCATCATCTTGTTGATGTCAGCAAGGATATTTGTGCTTCCCAAATTGATGTCGCCCTGATATATGGCTGTGGTGATGGCTCCCACAACTTTTGGACGGAGCGTGGTTTCAATTTTTGCAGAACGCAAAATGTTCGACACCTCTATTGCTGCGTCGACAAACTCAGCAGTAGATGGGATGGTGAGTTCTGTTGTGGCGTTGTCCGAAGTCAGAGCGTTCCTGCATTCATCCTTCGACAGAATGGCTGTTATAGGGTAGCCCTTTGTGAGAAGCTCTTTCCATGAACCTTGATGTAAATATCTCACCTCTACGATGTATCCGCTGCTTTCTTCACCGGCTATACCTATTGCAATCTTAACATTGTATTTTCCGTGCTCGTTTATGGCGTTGCAATATCTTATAGCTTGTTCTATGGCAGAATTGTTCTTCTTAATTTCTTTTTTGGTCTCAATGACAATGACAGGACTACCGTTCAGACATAATAGAAAGTCGGGTCGTGACATTCCCAAACCTGTGTCGGGCAAATAGCTGCTAATTTCCTGTTCCTCCAGAAAATCGCCACCCTTTGAGGGGTGGTTTATGTTCCATCCCTTTTCCGAAGCTATTTTTCTCGTGAAATATCTTGCTCTGCTTTCTGCTATTTTGATTTTCTTTGCCATTTTGAATATATTTTATTCAAGAGTCCATTTCTGCTTAAAACGTGTTGTTGCGGATTTATCAGTGCAAATCTACTCATTTTTATTGTTATACGCAAATTTGTTTTTCTGTAAGTGACTTTTCCGTAGAAATTCGGTAACATTAGTTTTTTTTGACTGGCTTTATTTCATATAGAAATTCGGTAACTTTTGTTTTCTTAAGAATTGATGTTGGGCGTTATCGTGCGTTATTTTAAGACATAGGTAGTTGAAAGATGAATCCCCAAACAACAATTGTACTGTTTTTAGAATGCTTATGTGTGTATAATATACACTATGAATGGTTTTTAGGTTGTTTGTTTGATAAGTGGCAACTTTTTTGGTTTTTTATTTGCTTTTTTGTAAATATATGCTTATCTTTGCAAAATACTTATTGACAATATGTAATAGAATACAATTAACCCCAATTTAATAATAAAAAACACTTATATTATGATTAAATTAAGAAAACTCACAATATGCCTGTCTATGCTGGCATTGAGTCTGATTACAACAACTGCTTCCGCAGACGAAACGAAGAAGGACAGACTGATATACAGTCTCGATACAGGAATGGGCATTACCGGTGACAGAGGAAATGTTGGAACACCTCTGCAACAAGACTATGATGTGGCTATTCGTATCAACGATAAGAAATTTGTTGGTATGACCATTGCCGCCGTGCGTGTACCGATGGGCGAAGTGGAGAACATCTCCAATCTGAAGGTATGGCTGTCGAAGGAACTGAAGCTTGAAACAGTCAACGGCAAGAAAACCAATGTTCCCGATGTGCTCTCGCAGGACGTGGCAATGGCAAAAGGATGGATAGAGGTTCCGCTGGAGCATCCGTACACCATTACCGACGAAGGTATCTATGTGGGTTACTCGTTCAAGATGGACAAGCTGGACGATACGAACAAACGTCCGGTCAGAATAACCACCGAGTTGCATGAAGGCGGACTCTTCCTGCATACATCGAGAAGCTATAGAAGCTGGACTGACGTAAGCGACCAGTGTAGTTCGCTCTTGCAGGTGGAGCTTGATGGAGCACCCATGTATGCAGCATCTGTGCTTCCGGGCACAACAACATATTTTGGTGCTACAGGAAGAGAGAACAGCGTTACCTTCTATGTGGAGAACCATGGTGCGACTGGTGTGAAATCAATAGAATATGCATATACCTATGACGGAAAGAATCTGACGGGCAGTTACAAACTGCCTACAGCCCTCTCTTCGATATATGGCGTCACGACATCTTTCGATGTCAAGTTGCCTTCTGTTGAGAACAAAAACTATTACCCTCTCGACATTACAATCACTAAGGTGAATGACAACGACAATGATGACGAAGAGAAACAGACGTCAAGTCAGATCTGTATCTTCGACAAGTTGCCTAAACACCGTGCAGTGCTTGAAGAATATACAGGCACATGGTGTGGATACTGTCCGCGTGGATATGTAGGACTGGCAGCCATGAACCGTCTGCATCCAGAGGATTTCATAGCTCTTTCATATCACAACTCAGAAAGCGCAGATAACCCAGACCCTATGGAAGTGATGCCGGGACAGTATTTCCCGAGCGTAATAACTTCTTTCCCGGGAGCATGGGTAGACAGAGCATATGAGGTTGACGCTTACGGCGGTTTCTGGGCATCATCAAAGGATCTCGGTATTGAAACAGTATGGCAGGCTGTGTGCGACATGCTTGCCGAAGCTGACATCAACGTGGATGCCACCATCAGCGATGATAATTCCACAGTGACTGCTACTGCTACATTGAACTTCCCACTCAAGATAGAGAATGCAAAATACGGAGTGGAATACGTGCTTGTAGCCGACGGACTGACCGGAACAGGACAGGGGTGGGACCAGCGTAACTATTATGCCAACGGAAAACAAGGCAAGGACTTCAGTGAGCCGGAGTTCAAGCAGTTTGTAGAAGGTGACAGCTATGTGAGCGGACTGAAGTTCGACGATGTGGCTATCGCTACGACACGCCTCACAGGAGACAACCAGTATCTGCCGGAAAGCATCGAGCAGGACAATGATTATAAGTTGACCGCCACATTCAATCTGAACAAGGTGCGCAACACTCAGAATCAGCCTATCATACAGGACATCAAGAAACTGAGAGTGGTGGCTATGCTTATTGATTATAACGACGGAACAGTGGTCAATGCTGCGAAGACCGGATATTTTGCTGATCCTGCCGGCATCAGTAATGTAAACACCAACGGGAATTTCGAAATCAGGGCCATCTATGACATCTCTGGCAGAAAGCTTGATGCTATGCAGAAGGGACTCAACATCGTGAAGACCGTTGATGGAAAGACAACCAAGATTTTCATGAAATAAGGAATAATAATAAAAATCTTATATCGTATGAAGAAAATTACACTTATCATTGCAGCCACATTCGTTTCGGCTGCATCGTTTGCTCAGACACAGGCTAAACCTCTGGCATGGCAGAAAGAGACGAAACTGAAGGCTGCAACAGCGGTACAGGCTCCGGCAACATACAAGAAAGCCATTAAGAAAGCCGATGCTATGATTACAGAACAGCCTGACGGACAACTGTATAAAAATATGTATGGATATGCCAAGGGCTTCATCTCGCAGTGGGGAATGATATATGAGGATGTGAAGGACGGAGTAGCACGTGACTTCGTGGTCGGTTCCGACGGTGCTTACTATATGAAGAGTCCTATCAGCTTCCAACCTACAGAATCATGGATTAAGGGTGAGAAAGGTGTGGGAGACACTATCGTCTTCAAATTGCCACAGCAGATTTATACATTGGATGATGGTTATAACCCTCCTGTAAAGTACTATGCCAGCAGGATGAAATATAAGTTGGTAAATGGAGAAAACCAGTATGTCATCGACGAAAGCTCACAAGACATGAAGTTTGTTTGGCGTAACGATTCTCTTATTAAGACCAACGATGAGGTCCTGCTCGGTATGACGAGCGAGAACGGAAGCTGGAACGGACTGGGTGACCTTATCAGTGCAACCACTATCAACCCGTTTGTAAATGATGCGCCGAAAGACCCTACAAAAGCTGTGAAGTATATCTTCACGTTCCATCCGTCAGAGCGCACTACGACACAGAGAATATCCCAGGTGGTAATAGATGGCGACGACTTCTATGCCAACAACATTGACTCAAAGGTACCGGAAGCTTGGATTCATGGAAAGATTTCTGGCGGAAAGGTAACCTTCAAGGGATACCAGTATCTGGGACTGGATGAAGGAGCTTCGCAGTTCCGCTTCAACTTCCCGGCTAACGTGTTCTACAATGAAGAGGAATACACAACGGAATACAGAACATTGGATGAAGTGTCGTTCGACTATAACGAAACAACAAAGAATCTTACCAACTGCACTTATGGATTCATGTCGAACTACGGCTACCGCCAGATTGCTTTGGAGATGCAGGTTATGATGCAGCCTACATTTGAGGTATGGAACGGTGTTGTGGCAAAACCGCAGAATCCGAAGGTTATACAGTTCCAGGCAGCAACGGAATCACCAGGATGGGTTATCTTTGAACTGCCACGTAATAACAGTGAGAACAGTTTCATGGATCAGGCTAATGTCTATTTCAACGTATACTTCGATGATGAACTCGTAACGTTCTATCCAGACCAGTATACAGGTCTCGAAGCAGAAATGACCGATGTGCCTATTGACTTCTCCGACAGCCGTTACGACTTCCAGTCGTTTGGTTTGCAGCACCGTGTTGTAATCTATGATAGCGGTTTCTCTCGTGCCGGCATTCAGGCTTTCTATCAGGACGGAGACAATCGTCTGTATAGCGACACAGCATGGAGTGATGGAAGTATTACGGGCATAAATGATAATGTATCGGATGCTGCAGTCAAGGCAACTACATTCGTAGACCTTAGCGGAAGAACAGTATCAACTCCTAAGAGTGGTCTGTTCATCAAGAGAACTGTGATGAGCGACGGTACAGTCAAGACAAACAAGGTTATCGTGAAGTAACGATATTTTCATACTGTTTTTTTTAATATCCCGGAAAGACGAGTGTGGTCTGCATGTATGCAGCCAAAGCCTTTCCGGGATTATTTATGTTATAAGAAAAGTAGTGTCACAAGTGTTGTCTGTCACAAAGTAATCAGTTAAAATCACAAGTAGCATAGATAGACATCGTAAGTGCCATAGTTAGCTACCGTAAGTGCCATGGTTCCATTTTATCCTTTTAGAGCTTTCAAAGCACCTACAACAACTGCAC